>Ga0210050_1001007_pt1 | contig 32674 bp, 29 predicted proteins | sample CryGey132114_all_FD_185463 | JGI IMG/M metagenome (GOLD analysis project Ga0210050, IMG submission 185463) | Groundwater microbial communities from aquifer - Crystal Geyser CG22_combo_CG10-13_8/21/14_all (SPAdes) (version 2) | ecosystem: Environmental > Aquatic > Deep subsurface > Groundwater ... | reverse complement strand
TTATCCGAATCCGTTCAATCCAACAACAAACATCAGTTGGCAGTTGGCAGTCGGAAGTTACGTAACACTAAAAGTTTATGATGTGCTTGGGAATGAGATTGCGACGCTGGTTGACGAAGAAAAGCAAACCGGTAATTATAATGTGAACTTCAATCCACAACAAACAAATAACGACAAACAGCTTTCGAGTGGGATTTATTTCTACACGTTGCGCGCGGGTAATTTTGTCGAAACAAAGAAAATGATTTTTCTTCGTTAAATTATGGTTAGAAATAAAGCGACATAAATAAAAAAGCCCGGCAAATGTCGGGCTTTTGTTTGGTTGAAAATATTTTATTCGTGTACTTTTTTAATCGCTTCAATTTTGTTTCGTTTATAATCAGAAACTCCAACCATTAAACCGCCTGTAACAACAACTGCTCCGATGATTTGATATAGCGTAACATCTTTACCAAAAAGAAGCATAATAAAAGGTAGTAGCGCCAGCCAAACGTTAGTGTAAGGAACCCAAAGATGCGCGGAAAATTTAGAGAGTTTGAAAAATCCAAAACTGTAGACGTAACCTGTTAATCCGGCGGCAACAACAAAGAGAATAGGCCACCAATTATTGGGGAAAATGTTCCCATCGAACAAAGCAAAAAATCTGTGATACTCAACCGAAACAAAAGTCTTTTCGATTTTCTTTTCTACGTCACCAGGTAAATTCTTTTTTAACTGATATGAAGTTTCGGTTCTATCATAGTGTTTCAGAAGAAATTCTTTTTTCGGTCCATCAAGTTTTGCAAGTACACGAGTTTCAAATTTATGAATGGGAACTTGAGCGGGAATATTTGCACGGAGAAAACTTCCGACAAGTGGAAAAATAATCAACGCCGAAGTAATAAAGAGCATCTTCCAAATTTCCCGCCACAATACCAAAGCGTTTGGACCAACTTTAGAGAATGCGGTCTGAACCGTTTTGTTATTTAATATTTGTTGGGAGCCTAAGCAGAGGTTAATAATTATTATCCAAATAATTGCTGTCGAGTCAAGAAATGTATCCGGGTCGGGAGTTCCACCAAGAACTCTCGGCAAATGGGGAATTGCTAAACCCAAAACAACAAGGAGAACTCCAATCCAATGTTCTTTTCTTAATGTAGCGTTAAAAAGGAATTTGCCGAAAAAGGGTAAAAAGACCAAATAAATATTTACATACGGAGCAAAAAGATGAGGAGAATAATATCGCGGTAAATAAAAGAATCCGATGTTTTCGATTACGCCGGTAAATGCGCAAATGATAATGGTTATCATCGAGACCGCACCGGGCCACAAATATTTTAATTTCTTTCCTCGAATAACTTCAACGCTAACTGCGATTAAAGCCCAGAGGAGTTTTGAAAGTTCTCTCCACCAGGTCATTACTCCGGGAGAAACACCAACAGCTTTATCGCCGACATATTCCGGTTGGTTGCCCATCCAATTGAGGATGTACTGTCCGCTCAGTCCGCCGTTAATGATCATCACCCAAAGGAAAAGTAATATCAATTCCATCTTTCTTTTTCACTTATGTGAATGGATAGTTCCAATTTTTACGGGGGGTAAAGTTACTTTTTTTTTTTGAATGAACCTATAAAATTTTAATCGATACATACAAATCTATATGCATAATTGAACGATTGAATAATATCCTCGATTAAATTCTTGTTTTTTTTTGACACGATTTACGAACAAGGATTAACGAATAGCGATTTTTGATTTGTTTGACTTCTAAAATCAAAAATCGTTAATCATTGTTCTGAGATCAAAAAGTATTGGTTGACGGCTTCGCTGCGCTAAGAGTGCATGGATGAATGAAATCAATTTCAAATTGATAGAGAAAACGCTCATTCATACAAACATTCATCCATTCCGTCGTTCCGTTCCACCACGAACCAATTTTTCCTTATATTTGCAGTCAACTATTGATAACTATAGAGAAGAGCATGGAGCCCCAAAACACAATCGAAATTCCTAAAGCATATAACTCCGCATCAGCAGAAGATAAATGGTACGCCTATTGGTTAAAACATAAAATATTTCATTCGGAAGTTGACAGCACAAAAGATCCTTACACCATCGTTATTCCACCGCCGAATATTACCGGAATGTTAACCATGGGGCACATCTTAAACAACACGCTGCAAGATGTACTTATCCGCCAGAAAAGAATGCAAGGTTTTAACGCTTGCTGGGTGCCGGGGACTGACCATGCATCAATAGCTACCGAAAGCAAAGTTACAAAATTTTTAAAAGATGAAGGAATTGACAAACACAAAATCGGGCGAGAAGAATTTTTAAAGTATTGTCAGGAGTGGAAAATTAAATATGGCGGAATCATCATTCAACAACTAAAGAAGCTTGGTGTAAGCTGCGACTGGGAGCGCGAACGCTTTACGATGGATGATCATTATTACAAAAAAGTTATCGAAGCGTTTGTAAAACTTTATCACGATGGAAAAATTTACCGCGGAAACAGATTAGTGAATTGGTGTCCTGTTTCCAAATCGGCTATTAGTGATGAAGAAGTAATTTACAGAACGATAAACGGAAACATTTGGTATTTCAAATATCCGGTGAAAGACTCAGATGAATTTATTACCGTTGCAACTACTCGTCCCGAAACGATGCTGGGAGACAGCGGCATAGCTGTTAATCCAAGCGATAAACGATATAAAAAATTTGTTGGTAAATCCGTAATTCTTCCTTTGGTGAACAAGGAAATTCCAGTTATCGCAGACCATTATGTTGAAAAAGAATTTGGAACCGGCGCCGTAAAAGTTACGCCCGCTCATGATTTTAATGATTATCTCATGGGGCAGCGGCACAATCTTGAAGTGATAAATATTTTTAATCCCGATGCTTCAACAAACGAAAATGTTCCGCAAGAATTTCAGCGTCTCGATAGATACGAAGCCCGCAAGTTGGTCGTAAAGAAGATGGAAGAACTCGGTTTAGTTGAAAAGATTGAGCCATATCAAACAAACATCGGTTATTCTGAGCGTGGCGGCGTGCCGATTGAACCATATCTTTCCGAGCAATGGTTTATGAAAATGGATGAGCTCGCCAGACCTGCACTCGAAATTGTAAAAGAAGGAAAAGTAAAATTTCATCCTGACCATTGGGTTAAAACGTATGAACATTGGATGGAAAACATAAAGGATTGGTGCATCTCGCGCCAGCTTTGGTGGGGTCACCGGATTCCCGTTTGGTATTGCGTTGGCGATGATCATTGTAATTTGGAATGTAAGCAGCCGATCGTTGCGGAAACGAAACCGGAAAAATGTCCGCACTGCGGAAGCACAAATTTGAGACAGGACGATGATGTGCTTGATACGTGGGCATCAAGCTGGCTTTGGGCGCATAATGTTTTTAAAACCGAAAAAGAAAAGAAATATTACTATCCTACAAATACGCTTATCACCGCACCAGATATTATTTTCTTTTGGGTAGCGCGAATGATCATTGCCGGATTGTATTTTGAAAAAAATATTCCCTTCAGCGATGTTTATTTTACAAGTATCATCCGCGATCTGCAAGGGCGGAAGATGAGTAAGTCGCTTGGCAACTCTCCCGATCCGCTTGAAGTGATAAATGAATATGGCGCCGATGCGCTCCGTTTCTCCGTAATTTATTTAGCGCCGCTTGGACAGGATGTTTTATTCGCAACTGAGAAATGTGAGATCGGCAGAAACTTTGCTAATAAAATTTGGAACGCCGGAAGATTTTTGTTGATGAACGCACAGACGATCCCAATCGATAAAACACTTGCAGATAAACATATTGATATTATTGATGAGTGGATTCAATCGCGATTTAACCAAACGTTAAAAGAGTTAAACCGCGCAATGGAAAAGTTCGAGTTCAACAACGCCTCAAAAATTATTTATTCGTTTGTGTGGAATGATTTCTGCGATTGGTACATCGAGTTATCAAAATCAAAATTCTATTCCGATAACGAAGAAGTGAAATCAGCTGCATTAACACGGGCTATTTCGCTGTTCGAAAATCTTTTAAAACTTGTTCATCCATTTATGCCATTCGTAACTGAAGAACTGTGGCAGCTTATCAAAAAAAGAAATGATGGAGAAAGTATTTCAACTTCCGCTTATCCGAAGTGCGACGAAACATTGATCAAACAAAATGTTGATGATGAAATGAACTTCTTGCAGGAAGTTGTTACCGCAATCCGCAATATCCGCGGTGAAATGAACATTGCTCCTTCAAAGCCGATTTCTGTTTACTTGAAAACCGAAGTAAATCTTTCGGCAAGTATTAATTATTTCAAAAAATTAACACGAGCGGAAGAAGTGGTGATTGGTAAAGACATTGTTAAACCTGAGAAATCAACTGCCGCAGTAGTTAAGAACTGCGAAATTTATATTCCCCTTGAAGGATTGATCGACGTAGCCGCAGAGCGGGAAAAATTACTAAAAGATATTAGCCGATTAGAAGGAAGCATCTACGGGGTCGAGAAGAAATTATCAAATGAAAATTTTGTTAAGAACGCACCCGCGGACATTGTTGAGAAAGAACGAGCAAAATTGACTGATTGGAAAGATAAATTAGTTAGGCTAAATGAACTTCTTAAAAATTTGGATTGATTTATTTCATATTGTAACGTAATTTTCTCAAAAAGGAATAAAATGGAACTTACAAAATCATTTGTGGTTGATGACGCCGGCAATGTTAAAAGCGTTATACTAGATTACGAGCAATTTAAAAAAGTTGAAGAGATTTTACTTGATTATGGAATTGCGAAAGCAATGAATGAAGTAGCGGATGACGACGAAATCAGCTTAGAAGAAGCGGTCAAATTAACCGGGTCAAAAAATTGATTGTTAGTTTTAAGAAGGCTTTTCTAAAAGATTTAGAGAAACTTAATGAAGACGATGCGTGGAAGATTAAAAGAATAGTTTTTGATTCCTTCCCGAAAGTAACCCTCTTATCTGAATTACCAAATCTTAAAAAATTAAAAGGAAATTCTTCTTTTTACCGCATCCGTGTTGGTGATTACCGAATTGGATTTGAACTGCGTTCAACGGATCATATAGTGTTTTACCGTGTCCTTCATCGAAAAGATATTTATAAATATTTTCCATAGGAAAGAATATGTTCACAAAAAATCAATGGGTACTCCCCTCGATAATTCTCGCAGCGGCGTTTTTAATTGGAACGTTATTTATCAGTGGAACATGGCGGAATGTGAGCAAAGCAAATCAGACGATCACCGTAACCGGTTCTGCGAAGAAAGAAATTATTTCCGATTTTGGAATACTTCGCGGAACAATTTCCGTGCAAGCTTTATCTGGAAAAGATGCCTATCACGAACTCGAACGGCAAAAACCAATCCTCTTTCAATACCTTGCGCAAAAAGGATTTCCGAAAGAAGCATTAAATCTTTTTACAATTACAAGCAATCCCGTTTATGAATTGAACGCGCAGGGAATGCAGACGAATATCGTTAGCGGATATGTTTATTCACAACGAATCGAATTGCAATCAAACGACGTGAACAAGATCAGAAATCTTTCGCTGGAGATAAGTTCGGTTATTGAACGAGGTGTAAATTTTTCCGTTGAGCAGCCGGAATATCAATATTCAAAAATGGCGGAAATAAAAATTGAAATTCAAGCGGAAGCTGCAAAAGACGCGATGATCAGAGCGAAGAAAATTGCCGAAGCAACCGATGGCGACTTAGGCACTATGCGCAACGCGCGCATGGGCGTTTTGCAGATCACTCCTAAAAACTCCAATATGATTTCCGATTACGGCGTGAACGATCTCAGTTCAATCGAAAAAGAAATTACCGCGGTGGTTAATGCTTCGTTTGAGATAAAGTAAAATCACATCAAAAAACATGGCGGTATATAAATATTGGGAAGCAGAAAATGAATCAATTTAGAATCTTTGTTGTAGTTGTTTTATTATGTACTTCTATTGTCGTAGCCCAGCACCCAATTAAATTTGAAGTGAATATTCAAAAACAAACATATTTAGAAGGTGAGGGTGTAGATATCGGAAGATGTTTAATAAATACTAGCGAAACAATTCAACAACCAACAGGAAGCATTAACATATCAATGCATAATGACAGCAGAAACACGTTAATCCCTTATTATGGACCACGTGGAAACTGGTTTGATGCCAAAGATAAAAAATTGAAACCCCAAGAAGAATCCTATCGAATAATTGATCTAACTGAATTTTTTGGAGAAAGATATTGTTTGGTTGGGAATCATCATATTCTAAAAGCCGGAGAATATACTGCAACTTTGTCTTACGAAGAAGATGGTGTCTTAATTAAGGATACTTTACTTTCCTTTCGTGTCGATGTCCCTGCTGGCGAAGAACTAATTGTTTTAAATTCATTTATAGAAGTTTCGAAACATTTTAAGGGGGCAAAAATATACTCTGAAGAATTGAGAGCATTACTCGATGCACATCCTCAAAGTGTTTATAATCCCATTATTTTAAATGACCTTCACACTGCCTATTATATTTTGTTAAGTGATTCCTTGAAAGCTTTAGAGTGTGGTAAAGAACTTATTGAAAAATATCCATGGTCTGGAAAAGGGCAATTTATACTCGACTACTTACTCAAGAAATTACCTGAAAAAACAGAACGCATAGAATATCTTAATAAAATAATCCCTAAAGCATCAAACTCTCCTATGCAAAAATTACTAGAACGTAAATTAAAAGCTGAGATGGACGAATAAAAAAATCATTATTCATTCCCTCAAACTCCAAACCGAATTTCTTTTAATCGCGTCACTCTAAAATTAATCCAACCCCCTTGTTGAATCTTTCAAATTATTTTTGTAATTACAAATAGAAAAATTTAATATTCAGCAAATATTAAATTAGGGCAAAGGTTCTTGAGCAGAAGTAGTGTTTTTATCATCGAATAGCATAAAGGTAACCAATATGATTTCCATAATCGCAGGGTTTGCCGCCGGCTCTATTCATGTTTTTGCCGGTCCGGATCATTTGGCGGCGGTTTCTCCGTTAGCCATTGAGCATAATAAATCGGCAAGTTCATTAGGTTTGCGTTGGGGACTTGGACACACAAGCGGTGTTATTTTGCTTGGCGGAATCGCGCTCATCTTTCGTGAGATGTTTTCGCTTAATGCTATTTCCGGTTACAGCGAAAAATTGGTCGGAGTGATTTTAATTCTTATTGGTTTATGGGGAATCAAAAAAGCTGTAACAAAAAAAATCCACGCGCACACGCACGATCACAATAATATCGAACACACGCATTTTCATTTCCATTCAAAAGTTCATCAAAAAGAAATTCAAAAACCACACAACCATTTTCACGCGGCGTTCGGTGTAGGCATTATGCACGGACTTGCCGGGACTTCGCACATTTTCGGAATTTTACCTGCGCTTGCTTTTACTTCTCAAACGGATGCGGCGCTCTATCTTCTTTTCTTCGGAATCGGAACAATTTTTTCGATGGTTCTTTTTTCTACATTCCTAGGATTTCTTTCTCAAAAGATGGAACTGCGAGGAACAGAAATTTATAAGAAAATGCTTATCGGCTTCAGCAGCGCGTCGTTGGTTATTGGTGTTTATTGGATTTTCACTTAACAAGAAATTAAAAGATGCACGAACTTTCACTCGCTCAAGAAATAATTTCAATCACCGAACAATATTATTCTTCGGATAATAATGAACGGGTAAAATCAATTAAAGTGAAGATCGGAAAACTTCAAAACGTTCTGCCCGATTCGCTTGAATTTTGTTTCAACGCTTTAATCCAAAACAGCAAAATGGAAAATGCAAAAATGATGATTGAGCACGTCCCCATAAAACTTGAATGTAAAAACTGCGGCAACATTTCTGAACAAGATGGTTACCTGTTTGCTTGTCCAAAATGCGGCTGTTCTGCAATCACGGTCATTTCGGGCAACGAACTTACCGTTTCAGAAATTGAATTTGAAAATGTATCAAATAATAAAGAGGTGCTGAATTGACATTAATTACAGTTGAAAGAAAAGTTCTCGAAAAGAATGATGTTGTTGCAAATGACATTCGTTTAAAATTAAAAGCGCATAATATTTTTTCGTTCAATCTTTTAAGTTCTCCCGGCTCCGGCAAAACAAGTTTAGTCGAACGAACTATCGCTCATCTAAAAGAAAAAATTTCTATTGGTGTTATCGAAGGCGATGTGCAAACCGATCTTGATGCGCAGCGTATAGATTTACTTGGTGTTCCCGTCGCGCAAATTGTTACCAACGGCGGATGTCATTTGGATGCGGGCTTAGTTCGCGATGCATTAACAAAAATTGATTATGCTCAACTCCAAATTTTAATCATTGAAAATGTCGGTAATCTCGTTTGTCCCGCCGGATTTGATTTAGGTGAAGAGACGAAAGTTGTTTTGCTCAGTACAACCGAAGGCGATGACAAACCATTAAAATATCCGGCGATGTTTAGAAATGCTTCGGTTCTGATCATCAATAAAATTGATTTACTGCCGTACGTAAATTGTTCCGTGCAAAAAATTAAAGAGAATGCTCTGGCAATAAATCCGGATTTAAAAATATTTGAAACATCATGCACAACCGATGCCGGAATTCCCGATTGGTGTAATTGGATTTTAGCGCAGGCAAATCAATAAATGATTCAGCGAGTATCAATTGTAATTCGCGGCGCCGTGCAGGGAGTTGGTTTTCGCCCCTTTATTTACCGGCTCGCAACAGAGCTTCAATTAAAAGGATTTGTACTTAATTCTCCCACCGGAGTTTTTATTGAAGCGGAAAGTGAAAAAGAAATTCTTAACACTTTTCTTTTACGAATAGAAAAAGAAAAGCCGATTCATGCAATAATTCAAAGTATGGAATTCTCTTTTCTTGATGTAGTGGGTTACACACAATTTGAAATCTGTGATAGTGAAACCAATGGAAAAACTTCCGCGTTCATTCTTCCCGACATTGCTGTGTGCGATGATTGTTTAAAAGAAATGTTCGATCCGAATGATAGAAGATATTTATACCCGTTTATCAACTGTACAAACTGTGGACCCCGATTTTCTATTATCGAATCGCTGCCTTACGACCGCCCGGGCACTTCAATGAAAATATTTGAAATGTGCGATGATTGTAAACAAGAATATGATAATCCACTTGATCGCAGATTTCACGCCCAGCCTATTGCTTGCCCTAAATGTGGTCCCCACATTGAATTAATAACTCATAGTGGAAAAATTCTTTCAAGAAATAACAACACAATTCTTGCAACGGCTGACAAAATCCGGCAAGGGAAAATTGTTGCGCTCAAAGGTTTGGGCGGTTATCAATTAATCTGTAGAGCTGATGACGAAAATATAATTGCTGAATTACGGAAAAGAAAAAATAGAGAAGGGAAACCGTTTGCGTTAATGTTTCCCGATTTGGAAAGCATAAAAGAAGTTTGTGAGGTTTTTCCTTTTGAAGAACGTCTTCTCAAATCACCCGAATCGCCGATCGTATTATTAAAGAGAAAAGAAGAAGGAAATCAAATACTTGTGCATTCATCAATTGCGCCGGGCAATCCAACGCTTGGTGTGATGCTTCCATACACGCCGCTTCATCATCTTCTGTTAAAAGAATTACAAATTCCAATTATTGCAACAAGCGGAAATCTCTCCGAAGAACCGATGTGCATTACTGAAGAAGAAGCATTTCAAAGATTAAAAAATATTGCAGATTATTTTCTCATACATAACCGTCCAATTGTTCGGCACGTTGATGATTCGATCGTTCGCGTGATGATGGATAGAGAAATAGTTATGCGCAGAGCGCGTGGTTATGCGCCGCTTCCGGTTGAGTTGAATTGTGAAACGGAAAACGAAACGTATCTGGCAGTCGGCGGACATTTGAAGAATACCGTCGCATTATCTTCGGGTAAAAATGTTTTTGTAAGTCAGCACATCGGCGATTTATCAACTCAAGAAGCGTTCTCCGCTTTTCAAAACGTGGTAAATGATTTCAAAAATCTTTATGAAGCGAAAGATATTCTCGCTGTTGCCGATTTGCATCCCGATTATCTTTCAACAAAATTTGCAAAAAATAATTTTGAGAACATCTCATTCGTCCAGCATCATCAAGCGCATGTGGCTTCGTGTTATGCGGAAAATAAACTTGAAGGAACTGCGCTCGGCGTTTCGTGGGACGGCACCGGCTACGGTTTAGACGGAACAATCTGGGGCGGAGAATTTTTTCGTTTTGATGATTCTTCATTTATGCATTTTGCACAGTTTAGAAAATTTCCTTTGCCCGGAGGTGATCTTGCAATAAAAGAGCCGGGACGTTCGGCAGTTGGATTGCTCTTCGAAATTTTCGGAGAAAAATTATTTGAAGAAAAAATCGAATTCATAAATATTTTTTCAGAGCAAGAAAAGAAAATCCTTTTGCAGATGTTGAAGAATAAAATAAATTCACCCCTTACTTCAAGCGTCGGGAGATTATTTGATGCTGTTGCATTTCTCACCGGATTTAAACGAACAACATCTTATGAAGGCGAAGCAGCAATGATGCTCGAGTTTGCCGCTGCTCCGGCTATTTCCGATTATTATCCTTTTGATCTTCTTCCCGGTGAAGTTCTAATTATTGATTGGCAAAAAATGATTGAAACAATTTTGGATGAGATGAAAAATAATGTTTCGCCTAAAATTATTTCTGCTAAATTCCATAACACATTAGTAGAATCAATTTGTTCGGTAGCGGAGAAGTCACACGAAGAAAAAATTGTACTTAGCGGCGGAGTTTTTCAAAATGCTTATTTGCTTGAACATACAGTTCACCGGCTTCGCACAAGTGGATTTAATCCTTATTGGCATCAAAGAATTCCAACGAACGACGGCGGAATTAGTCTTGGACAAGTTGCCATAGCCATGAACCAGAAAAAATTGGGATTAGGGATAGGCGTAAAAGAAATCTCAATAAAATAGAAACGAATATCGAATAATGAACAAGAAACACCGAACAATGAAGTTTGTCATGCCGGATAGATTCAATGACCATAAGAAGAATATCCAAACAATACTCAGAGTCTTAAAATATGAATGAAGATAAAAAATATGATCTTGAAGAAAGATTAATTGAATTTGCAGGGCTCGTGATAGAAATAACTGAAAATCTGTATACAACAAGAGCAGGCAACCATATCACCGGACAACTGGTCGGGTCGGGAACGGCACCCGCATTAATTTATGGTGAAGCCCAAAGTGCAGAATCAAGAAATGACTTTATACACAAACTTAAAATCCTTTTGAAGGAGTTAAGGGAAACATTAATTGCTATGAAAATCATAAAAAATGTTCCTTTGACAAAAAAGTTTGATTTAGCGGATAAAGGAATTATTGAGTGTAATGAGCTTATTGCAATTTTTGTAAAGAGTATAGAAACCGCACGAAAGAACAATGAAAAAAGAAAATGAAATTTTGTCGCTTTTTTTGATCCCCTTCAACATTCATTATTCCTTGTTCAGTGTTCGATATTTTGTCAATTGCGTTGTGCTGGGATCAAGATATTTATGTCAGATTAAGTAATATTTAAAGGAAAAAATTATGTGTCTTTCAATCCCGGGAAAAGTAATTTCAGTTGATGAAAGCAATCCCGATTTAAAAATGGGTAAAGTAAGTTTTGGCGGCATCAGCAAAGACATTTGTCTGCAATGGCTGCCTGATGTGCAAGTTGGCGAGTACGTGCTGGCTCACGTAGGTTTTGCGCTTAGCAAAATTGATGAAAAAGATGCGGAGGAAACATTATCTGTTTTAAAAGAGATGGGCGACCTGGAGTAATTTAATATGAAATATCTTGATGAATTTAGAAATGCTTCATTAACAAAAAATCTTTCCGGTAAGATTAAAGAGATTGTTACGCAGCATTGGACGATAATGGAAATCTGCGGCGGACAGACACATTCAATTTTAAAATATGGAATTGAAGAATTACTCCCCGATAAAATTTCTTTAGTGCATGGTCCCGGCTGCCCGGTTTGCGTAACACCGCTTGAAATGATTGATAAAGCAGTTTCAATCGCATCGCGCGATAATGTAATCTTTACTTCATTCGGCGATATGGTGCGCGTGCCCGGCTCTCAATATGATTTGCTCGCGGTAAAAGCTAACGGCTTTGATGTACGGATGGTTTATTCTCCGCTTGATGCAATTTCAATCGCCGAAAAAAATAAAGAGAAACAAGTCGTTTTTTTTGCAGTCGGATTTGAAACCACCGCTCCGGCGAATGCAATGGCAGTTGTTGAATCGAAACGGCGCGGACTAAAAAACTTTTCGATACTTTGTTCGCACGTGTTGGTTCCACCGGCTATTGAAGCGCTGCTCTCGAATCCGCACACAAAAGTTCAGGCGTTCCTTGCAGCGGGGCACGTTTGCACGGTGATGGGTTACGAAGAATATTTACCAATCTCTGCGCGTTTCAAAATCCCGATTGAAATTACAGGATTTGAGCCGGTTGATATTTTGCTGGGAATATATTCTGCTGTTAAACAACTTGAAGAAAAAAAATATGAAGTTGAAAATCAATACAGCCGCGTTGTTTTAAAGGAAGGAAATCTTCAAGCAAGAAAATTGCTCTCGACCGTGTTTGATATTGTAGATAGACCCTGGCGCGGCATCGGAGTAATTCCAAAAAGTGGTTTTAAATTGAAAGAAGAATTTTCTGAATTCGATGCAGAAAAGATTTTTAATGTAGAATCCATCTCGACCAAAGAATCTACTTTGTGTATTGCGGGAGAAGTTCTGCAAGGATTAAAAAAACCATATCAATGCAGCGCCTTCAAAAAATACTGCACACCGGAACATCCGCTTGGTGCACCGATGGTTTCTTCCGAAGGAGCTTGTGCGGCGTATTTCCATTATAAGAAAGTGTTGTGAGTCATGGATCAAAATTTTAATCTCAATTGCCCGATTCCCATTTCCGATTATGAAAAAGTTTTACTTGCGCACGGCGGCGGGGGAACACTTTCGCATCAATTAATTCAGAAAATGTTTTTCAGCCAGTTCAATAATCCACTGTTGAACCAGGAACACGACGGTGCAATTTTTGAAATTGGCGGAACCCGTTTTGCTTTTTCTACCGACTCGTATGTTGTGCAGCCGATATTTTTCCCGGGTGGAAACATCGGTGAACTTGCAGTAAACGGAACGGTAAACGACCTTTCAATGTGCGGCGCAAAACCACTTTATCTTTCGTGCGGATTTATCATTGAAGAAGGTTTCCCGATGAATGAATTGTGGGAAGTTGTGCTTGCAATGAAAAACGCCGCTGAAAAAGCAAACGTGCAAATTGTTACCGGCGATACTAAAGTTGTTGATAAAGGAAAGGGAGATAAAATTTTTATCAACACTGCGGGCATCGGCATAATTCAAAATGATGTTCAAATTTCTCACGCAAATTGTAAAGTTGGAGATGTTATTCTTCTGAACGGATATATTGCCGATCACGGAATTGCGATAATGTCTGCGCGCGAAAATTTATCTTTTGAAACTTCAATTAAAAGTGATTGCGCCCCATTAAATTCATTAGTTGAAAAGATACTCGCGGTTTCCAAAAATATTCACGTTCTCCGCGATCCCACACGCGGCGGTGTTGCAAGCGCATTGAATGAGATCGCGCAAAAAGCTAACGTTGGAATTCTTATTGAAGAAGATAAAATCCCGATCCGGGAAGAAGTGAAAGCCGCTTGCGAACTTCTTGGATTTGATCCTCTCTACATCGCCAATGAAGGAAAACTTCTCGCAATGGTTGCAGAAGAAGATGCAGGAAAAGTATTGAATGAAATGAAAAAACATCCTTACGGAAAAGATTCAACCATCATCGGAAAAGTTACCGCTGAAAATATGAAAACCGTAATTATGAAAACATCAATCGGAAGCAAGCGCATTGTTGATATGCTTTCCGGCGAACAATTACCAAGGATTTGTTAATTGGTAAGAAATAATATTCTGTGCAAGACGGTAAGAGTAATAGTTAATTAAGAAATACTTAACAGCATGAATGAATGAAAATGAATGGATGCATGGATTTAATCTATTATGGGCATCTCTAAAAACCTTCAAGGTTTATCTTTACCATATTTTGTTATGTTAAAATTTTATCGAACTTAGCTAAAATAAAAACCTTGAAGGTTTCTTAGCAAGATTTTAGAGGTGCCCTTATGACAATGAATGTTTGTCATTCAGTCATGTAGCCATTCAGTCATGCCGGTGCAAACAAATAATTTAATACTGGTATGTCCAGGTTAGGAATTATGCAGAACAAAACTTTAACCATCATAACTCAAAACGAAAAAATGCGGAATATCTTTTCCGGCATTGATCATATTGTCGCTTCGGACAGTTCTATCTTACTCATCGGAGAAACGGGCGTTGGAAAAGAATTATTTGCGGAATATATTCACCGCACAAGTCCGCGCCACATGCAGCCGTTTATAAAAGTCGGCTTGTCTGCGCTTCCTGCGGAATTGCTTGAAAGTGAATTGTTCGGACATGAAAAAGGAGCTTTCACAAGCGCGGGAAATGAGAAGAAAGGTTTGTTTGAACTCGCCGACGGCGGAAGTATTTTTTTAGATGATATTGATGATTTCCCTTATCAATTGCAGTCCAAACTATTGCGCGTTTTAGAGTCGAGAGAATTAATGCGGATTGGCGGACAAGTTTCAATTCCTATTAACGTAAGATTAATTACCGCTTCAAAAAATAATTTGCATGATTTGGTTGAGAAAGGAATTTTTCGAGCCGATCTTTATTACCGCATCAATGTTGTGCCGGTAGATATTCCACCGCTGCGTGATAGAAGCAAAGACATTCCGCTTTTGGCAGAATATTATTTAAAAAAGTTTGCACCCGAAAAAGAGATAAAAATAAATCAAGATGCTTTACGCAAACTTGTTAATTATCCGTGGCCCGGTAATGTAAGGGAATTACGGAATGTGATTCAACGGATTTCTCTCTTTGCTTCAAATGAAATAAACCTTGCTGATCTTCCCGATGAGATACGGAATGAACACCCGATGCAATCGCTCACGAAAGCCTGTCACCGCTGTTTAACCAATGAGGAAATGACGTTTGAAGAAGTCGTCGCCTGCCTTGAAAAAAATCTTATTCAACAAAGTCTTCAAGAAAGCAAAGGAAATAAAACGCAAGCCGCAAAACTACTGAAGATGAATTTTTCAACGTTCAGGGATAAGCTAAAAAAGTATCTAATGGAATAGTAAAACTTGTTTCAGAAATGAAAATGTGATTGCAAGTGGTGTTTGCTTTCTGTACGGCTTAGGGTAAATACAACTAATACATTAAATCATCTGTTACTTTTTTAATTTCTTCACTTCCTTATCAAAATCCGATTCAATTAATTTATCTTGAATAATGCGGTATTTCTCGTATTCGCTTTCAGCAAGTGCAATAGCAACATCGTGTGAAACTTTACTCTGGCGTTTCAAAATAGCCTCTTCGTTAAACTGTAAAAATGCATCTAATTTTAACACCCAATCTTTCATAAACATTACTACACCTTTTTGGGCTTGGTTTTCTGCATAATCTAAATACATGGAAACAATTCTGTTTAAGCCGTTCAGTTCTTTTTCGTTCAGATAGTTTTTTGCAATGCCAAGATCTGTTTTTCTGATGCTTCCTTTTGGCGCGTTCTTCCAGGTAGTTAAACCCATATTTTCTTTAGAACTGCCCACTCTACCTGCAATTATTTCAGCGGCTGTTTGTCCGGTAATTGCCCAATGAAGTTTGTTCTGAATCGTTGCAAAAAAATCTTTAGTGATTCGTGTATTTACATTATAATCGGCGCTGCATTGTGAATAGATGTCTGTAATTTTTTGATAGAATCGTCTTTCGCTCGAACGGATATCGCGAATACGAGCCAATTGCTCTTCGAAATAATCTTTACCAAAAATATTATTCGGGTTTTTTAGGCGTTCATCATCCATAGTAAAACCTTTGATGATGTATTCTTTTAGGCGTTCGGTTGCCCAAATGCGAAACGCCGTTGCCTGGCTACTATTGACACGATAACCAACCGATATGATGGCGTCTAAATTATAAAACTGTGTTGGGTAAGTTTTACCATCTGAGGCAGTATGTTCCAAAATGGAACTAACTGAATCTTCTTTTAATTCACCCGTTTCAAAAATATTTTTGAGATGTTTTGTTACGGCTGGTCTCTGCACGCCAAAGAGTTCAGCAATTTTTTGTTGTGTAAGCCATATCGTTTCATTTTGTAAATAGATTTCTACCTTTACTTTGCCATTGGGTGTGGTGTAAAGCAAAATTTCGTTGAACCCTTCTTTTGCCGGTATTTGTTTTTTAGCCATTATTTTATTTTTCCCTTAAATAGTTCCAATTTCTTCACTCGCTTTCTACACGGCTCCTATTTTATTTCCACTTCAACCACCTGACTTGTATCTATTCCTAAAATGTCAACCACCTTTACCATTATTTTGTATTTCCCTTTTTCAGTGTATTCGTGTTTAGTGCTGGTTAAATCAAGGTCGTTATTCTTTTTTGTTCTGAAACTTTGCCATTCGTTTTCAAAAATGAAATTGCCTGTCTTTACTTGTTTAGCATTTCCGTTACTGCCAATTAATATCACTTCGGGTTTATCTTCATAGTTGAAATCTATTGCCCAGTAGTCAATCCAGTCAGTCCAATTTTTTGTGAGGACTTCACGGGTCATTTTGTTGTTTTTCTCTTTGGTAATTTTTACTATTTGCCCGTTCTCAATGCCAATACTGCTGCTGCCCTTTTTCAGTTTGTCCTCTAATACTTCTATGTCGTCTTGCGTGTAATAAGTGGCAAAGTTGGTGAGTTGAATTTTCACTTCTTTCCCTTTAATGATGCACTTTGCCTGGAGGTAAGCCACATCAAAAAACTTGACTTGCTTTTTGTCAACTGCCCGCTTGTCAAAAACATCATGAGGAATGTAGCGCAAGCGAATGTCAACTCCTTTTTCCCGGAGCTCTTCTTTGATGTAGCTTTTGTCGCCTGTTAAACTCATTTCAAATTCAAAGCCCAACACATCAACTTGTGTGATAAGATTTGTTTTGCATTCTTCAAATATTTCGTCAATCAAAGTTTTGGTAACAGGATAACTTAACGGACCAACATGAACAAAGCGGCCTGCTTTTTTCCCGTGCAGCATTTTGTAACCGGTGGCGCGGATAGCATTGTAACCGTCAAGAATGAGAGCAATATATTTTTCCTGTTTTTGCTCAAACAATTTTTCCTGTTCTTTCTTAGGCAATCCCGCAGGGATGCCGAAGAAATGCTGCCTTTCATATTTGCCAAGATTGAGAACTTCAAAAGCATAATAGGGTTTATTTTCTTTTTTTAATTCACGCTGCACTTGTATCAATCTCTTTCTTGTTGTGTGAATGGAAAATCTTCCAATGTCTGTTGTTATCCATTTGCGTTTTAATTTTTCTGCAACTGTAGCTGTTGTTCCGCTACCGCAAAAGAAATCTGCAATTAAATCTCCTTCGTTGCTGCTTGCATTGATGATTCTTTCTAAAAGTGCTTCAGGTTTTTGGGTGGGGTAATCTGTTTTATCAGCACCGATTCCTAACCAAATATTTTGAAGTTCAACACCAAACAATTCTTTTAAATATTGTTTAATATTTGGCATCCCATTTTTTGACCAAACAATTCTTCCTGAACTATCAAGTTCTTCAAGAGACTTTATTGTATCTCCTTGTGCATCAGGAGTAATTTCTTTTAATACATAACCAGGAATTGCCCAATGACGACCTTTCCCAATTTTACCAGGGTCTATTCCTTTCCAAGTCATTCCACTTAATCCTTTTGCTTTGCCTGGTGCTGTAAGTGGGCTTTCTCTATACTGACCTTTCTCATCATTACCCCGGAACATTGTATTAATATACTCATCGTCATATTCAGTATATAATTGATTCCAGATTACTTCATTACTTTTTGTAAAAAACAAAATACTATCACTTACATTATTGTAGAAATTACTTCCTGAACGGGCAGTTGTTCTTTTCCAAATAATTTCGGATTGAAAATATGTTTCACCAAAAATATCATTCAAAATAATTTTTAAATAACTGACCATTCTCCAATCGCAGTGCACATAAATACTTCCATCATCAGCAAGCAATGAGTGCATCAACTTTAATCTTTCATACATCATTGTCAAGTAAGAAGAAATTCCTTTTCCCCATGTATCACGGTAAGCAATTTCTTCAATCACACTTGGCTTCTTGGTTACTTCATCATCACCGCCATTCAATAGTATCTGGTAACTAAAATCAGCGCCAACGGCAAAAGGCGGGTCAATGTAAATAAGTTTGATGCCTCCTTGCTTTTCAATCTGCTCTCTTAAAGGTCCGTTAGCAAGCGATGAAAGAATAAGTTTGTTATCACCCCAAATAAGTTTATTAGTCCAACCCTTGTCCTGTCTGCCTTTTGCATCAACAGAAAAAATATCGGTTTGCTCTGCAAGTTCCATTCGCGGTTCATCAATATGTTCAATGGAATGAAAAGGTAAAACCGAATTGGTAACTTCTTCTTTTCTTCCATTCCAAAAAAGAAAAACATCTTCATCATCTGCAAAGAGTTTGTAGATATATTCTTTGGGCAATGGCTGCCCTTCCTGAATATGGCGGAGAATAATTTGTTTTTCGTTGTCTGATAAATTCATGGTTTATTTCGCTTTTTATTTTTTTTGATGCTGTAATTATCCTTTGCAATACCGTGTTTACATTTTTCAGCCCATTAATTTTTTAAGCGTAGCGGCATCGGGCAAGGCATTTTTAAATTGCCTTGGTAATTGGCTGCTGGTTTTGTAAGTAGCTACACCCATGGGTTTGTTCATATCCCTGAAAGAAAACTCGACCGTTTTATTCTTTTTTTCTTTGCAAAGGATGATACCGATAGCCGGCAGTTCGTGTGGTTGTTTGATGTACTCATCTAAAACCGAAAGATAGAAATTCATTTTGCCTGCATACTCGGGTTTAAATTTTCCTTTTTTCAAATCGAAAGCTACAAGGCATTGCAGTTTGCGGTTGAAGAACAAGAGGTCGGTAAAATATTCTTCGTCATCCACTAGCATACGGTATTGATTGGAGATAAAAGCAAAATCAGCGCCGAGCGACATCAGAAATTTTTTTATGTTCCGAACTATTTCATTTTCTATTAAGCGTTCATCTTCCTCACCCGGTTCTTCAATATTTATAAAATCAAGAAGATATTCATCTTTAAAACTTTGCAGTGCCTTTGCTCTTAAATTTTCGTTAGTAATTGCAGTTGAAAAATTATTCGGCAGCGTACCTATTTTTCTGAATAATTTATTTTTCAGGTGGTGTTTTAAAGTGGCAACCGACCAAAATTCTGTTGCAGTCTTGAGAATATAAAATTGTCGTTCTTCAAGGGTTTTGGTTTTTACAAGCAACTCATAATGATGACTGAAACTTACTGAAGAAAAATATTGGATGAATTGGTCCGACAGTGTCGGACTAATTGGATTTTGTATTTGGTCTGTCACTGATGGACTAATTTGGTCAATCGGCAACTGACTAATTGCAAGTTTGTTTGTACGCATGTTCTTTCTTGTCTTTTTTTGTAATTGGTCCGACACTGTCGGACTAATTGCAAAAAAAGTATTCCATTCCTGATAAAACAATTTCATTCGTTTAATATTGGTTGCTGAAAATCCTTTTAAACCGGGCAGTTCTTTTTGTAAATCATTGGAGAGTTGTTCCAATATTTTGTCGCCCCATTTCCCTTGTTTTGTTTTTTCATCAATCAGTTTTCCTACATTAAAATATAATGCCAACAGTTCACGGTTTGCCAAAGCAGCAGCTTTATACCTGCTTGCAAGTATTGCAGATTTTAACTGTTTAATAGTTTCGGTGTAATCTTTTAATTTTATTTTCATATAAACTATTTTTTATCCTTCCCTTATTTTAACGTCTTTGCTTCTTTAATGGTAAACAGTTTTACCACTTGCTCAAAAGTTTTAATTGAATTGCGTTCTCTTTTCCATATATCTTCTTCAATGTAAAGCGGAGTGTATTTCAGTTCGTTTTGTTCTTTGTTCACATCGCTGCACCATGTAACAAGACGGTTTATTTTTTTTATGTCATTCAAATCTTCCCTGCCTTTTGTTTCAATTATGAAAATTTCTTTCTCGGTTTTCTTCACGATAAAATCCGGATGAAAGTCGTGAATGTTTCCGTCTGCACCCTGATATTCAATTTTGAAACCGAGAGCAAGGAAATTTTTTGCGAAAGAAATTATTTCAGCATCTTCCAGGAACCCAGCAACATCTAATTCAAAATCATTGTCGGCAATTACTTTATTGAAAACAGATTTTTTTGCTTTGATGAAACCCTGATTCTTCACAACAATCGGTCTTGCTTTGCGGAGCTGAATGAAGTGTTTTATCTGTGCAGTGCCTTTGTCTTTGAGAGTAAGTTTGTCAATAGCTTCTTTGAACGAAGTGAAAATTTTTTCTTTCACTTCGGGTTCTGAAAGGTTACGAATGGTTTGTGGATTATTGAGGTCAACAGATTTTCCGAATAATGTAGCGCAGATAAATTTTTCAACTTTCGGAAATAAAATGTTGAAGCCGCCAAACAAACCCGACTGCCGTAAAATACTTTTCGCAAAAAAGCCAACTACATTTCTGTAATCGGGAATGATGTCTTTGAAAATTGTTTTGTGTGCTTCGTTGCCATCAATATCTACAAACACTATTTCTTTCAACTGGTCTGCTGAATAGGATTTGAAAGTTGCGGCGGCAACATTCAAAGATTCTTCGTCAATGTCTTCCAGATTTTTGAACTCACGGTATATTCGTGGAGAAAGAACAGGCAGCTTTATATCCAACGCATCCAAATTCTTTTTTTCATTTTCATTGTCCACTTCAACAATCAAAGGTGTTTCGCCTTTTGTGCCTGCACCCATTGGTCTGTAACCTAATTCAACACCTTCGGTTTTTATACTTTCAACAAAGTCAATGAATGCTTCTGTTCCAATCACAACTAATTCTTCGGGAACATCTAATGCAAACATTTTGCGAAGTCCTCTTCCAATAGTTTGTTCGGGTAAAATATTTGAATCAGAAGCGAAAGGTCGCAAGCCAACTATTGTAGAAACATTTTGTACATCCCAACCTTCACGCAACATCAACACAGAAACAACTGCTTTGAATGGTGAGGTGTTGCTGTCAACATCATTCGCGGCTTGACGAAGTATTTCTAATTCTGCTTTAGCAGCTTTGGTCGTTGCGTTTTCGTCCACATCCCCCTTTTTGTTTGTGTGAATTACCAGCACAGCATCTTTCAGTTTCGGGTAATTCAATTCAAGAAATGATTTTGTTTCGTTGGCTTCGTTGGTTGTGGTTGTCATTACAAACAGCACAGGAGTTTTTTGGCTCTTTAAAGTTTCGTATTGTTTCTCCCATTCAATGTAACCGAGATGAATGTATTCACGGTATCGTTCGGTGAATTTGTCGGAAGGTTTTTCTTCCAGTTTGTTTCGTGAAGGACCATCAGGCAGCACAGGAATTTTCACAATGTTTTGCCGGATGGCTTCTACTAAAGGATAATCGCAAATTGTTTGCACGAAGATTGAACCATCGTTGTGCTTTGGCGTGGCTGTGAAGTCAACCTGAATACTTAGACCATGTTGCGTTTTTAATTTAAGTTGATTGTTGATATCCTGAATGCTTTTGAACCATTGCATTTCGGGGTCGTGAATGTGATGTGCTTCATCATTGAACACAACGATGTCTTTGATTTTATCGCTGCGAAGAATTTTGCCTAAGTCAACACCTCTGTTTGTGTCGGCATCGGGTGCGGGTTTTGTTCCCAAAAACTCTTCGTCAAGCGTTGGTTCTTTTTCTTCATTCAGATAAACACGGTGAATATTTGTGAGGAAAAAATTCCCATCTTCTGTTATTGGCTTCACATCATCCTGAATGTGAAGCGTGAGTTGGAAATCATCTTTCCAGTCTCGGTCAAACATTCCGTTGTCAGGAATGAAAGGTTCGGTCTTAAATATCTTGAGGTAATCAAAATCTTTTCGCAAGCGATTCAACACAATAATGTTGGGAGCAATGACAAGGAAATTTTTGGAGAGAGGCGAATTTGTTTCATATAGTTTGTGAAAGTATGACCACGCTAAAGCAAGCGCCATCACTTTTGTTTTGCCTGAACCGGTTGCCATTTTAATTACATACCGTGTCCAACTTTCATCAAACATTCCAGCACTTACTCTGCCAACAGAGTCGTACTTGATTAGCTCGTACCTGTCTCTTGCTTCTGCAACTTCAAATAAATAGATGATGCTTTCAATGGCTTCCTGTTGGGCAAAATAAAAACGAAAAATATTTCCTTCTACTTGGTGCAGTATATTAAACCAAAACTGTAAAAGTTGTTTACTTGTTTCAGATGCACCCACGTAATTTCTTTCACGCCACTCTTTTACTTCTGTTCTGATCTTATATACCATAGGAGGCAACAAAGTTTCGTATGCTGTATTGAAAAGTTCGTCACCTGTTACAGCAGGAACCCAACGAATAGAAGGGTCAAGAATAATGAAAGGGTTTTTCGGAAAATCAGGCATTGTTAATTCTTCTTTTGAATTTATATTTTTTTTCGCTACTTACAAAGCTTCCAAAGCACTTGTTCATCTGCAACTTCATAAACTAATTTGTCTGAAAACCACGCTGCCGGTAACTCGTTCTCTTCCACTTAAAAATACTCTTCAAGTTTTACAATATGTTCCCGTGTCAACTAACTGGCGATTAAATTTTATCATATTTATTTTATGCTATAAAATCCCTTAAATAAATCTTATGGCAAAACTACAAAAATATTTTAATTATTGTTTAGAATAATATTCTTGGAAATAGAGTTTTACTATTCAAGGATTTGTGTTTTACTTTGCCGTTCTACGTAATTCCACAGCTTCACCTGCTATAATCCGCCATATAAATATTTTAGACTTTACATTTCAATTAAAATCAAAACATTTCCTCAGGCACATTAATTGAACAAATTAAATGTTTTAATTTGGATATGAATGTGCGCTCACTAAAAAATATAATTCTTAACGGTGAAGTTGTTGAAATTATTGATGAAGCAGGAAATCAAAAAGCAAAGATTTTAACTTCCCCGCAATACCTCGAAGTTGTTCTTGAGGATAATAACGACATTCACCTTGGTGAAAAAGTTCTTATTGAAACGGAAATAACCATAAAAAAGATAGTGCATTTTATTGAAGATGGCGTGCATTAAAAGTGCTTGTGCAAATAAAAAACAATTAACAAATCACTAATCAAAATGAGGAAAAAATGGACGAACAACCTCTAACCTATTATCAACAGATGCAGAAAGAAGGATACTCGCGTCGTGACTTTCTGAAGTTCTGTAGTTGGATGACCGCCTTAATCGGTATTGAAGCAAGCGGATTAAGCCAGGTTATTTATGCGATGGAAACGAAAAAAAGAATTCCTGTTGTCTGGTTTCATTTTCAAGAATGTACCTGTTGCAGCGAATCATTTATCCGTTCCTCTCATCCGATCGTAGCGGATATTATCTTGAATAAAATTTCGCTTGACTATACCGAAACATTGCAAGCCGCTGCGGGCAAACAAGCCGAAGACGCTCTTCACGCAGTAATGAAAAATAACAAAGGCGAATACCTTATGCTGGTTGAAGGCTCAATCCCCACAGGCGCTGACGGAGTTTATTGCTGTATCGGCGGAAGAACGGCGGAAGATATTGTTAAAGAAGCAGCAGAAAATGCCAAAGCAATTGTCGCTTGGGGAAGCTGCGCTTCTAACGGTTGTATTCAATCTGCAAACCCAAATCCTACAAGCGCAACACCGGTGCATAAAATAATCAGCGGTAAACCGATCATCAACGTTCCCGGCTGCCCGCCAATCGGCGAAGTAATGGCTGGCGTAATTGTTCATCTCTTGGCATTTGACCGCATTCCTCAACTTGATGGATTAGGAAGACCAAAAGCTTTCTACTCAAGACGCGTTCACGATACTTGCTACCGCCGCCCAAATTATGACGCCGGATTATTTGTAGAAACGTTTGATGATGAAAATGCAAAACGCGGGTATTGCTTATACAAAATGGGATGCCGCGGACCGGTTACTTATAATTCTTGCGGAGTAATTAAATGGAATAACGGAGTAAGTTATCCAATTCAATCGGGACACGGTTGTATTGGCTGCAGTGAAGCGAACTTCTGGGATAACGGACCATTCTATCAGCATCTTGCTTCGTTCCCGGGATTTGGAATTGAAACAACTGCGGACAAAATTGGTGTGGCGGTCGGCGCAGCAACTGCTGTCGGAATCGCAGCTCACGCAATCACAACAAATCTAAAAAAACGAAAACTTATTGCAGAAGAAATTAATCATAGCGAAACTGCCTCGGTTGACGAGAAAGGAGATAAATAATTATGGCTAATCGAATAGTCGTTGATCCCGTTACAAGAATTGAGGGACACCTTCGTGTTGAAGTTGAAATTAAAGGCGGAAAAGTAGTTGATGCATACAGTTCAGGAACAATGGTGCGCGGCTTTGAACTTATCCTTAAAGGAAGAGATCCGAGAGACGCCTGGGCTTTTACGGAAAGAGCTTGCGGAGTTTGTACAACCGTTCACGCATTGGCTTCAGTAAGAACTGTGGAAGATGCATTGAAAATTACCGTTCCGCCAAATGCCGAACTGATTAGAAATTTAATGTTCTGCGCTCAATATATGCAAGACCACGTAGTTCACTTTTATCATTTACACGCGCTTGATTGGGTTGATGTTGTAAGCGCATTAAAAGCTGATCCGAAGAAAACTTCCGAACTTGCGCAAAGCATTTCAAATTATTCAAAAAGTTCTACCGGATATTTTTCAGACTTACAAAAGAAGCTTACCGGCTTTGTAAACAGCGGACAACTTGGAATATTTGCAAACGGATATTGGGGACATTCGGCTTTCAAACTTCCCGCAGAAGCAAACCTAATGGCTGTAGCTCATTATCTTGAAGCGCTTGAGTGGCAGAAAGAAATGGTAAAAGTTCACACAATCTTCGGCGGAAAAAATCCGCATCCGAATTATCTCGTCGGCGGCGTTCCCTGTTCAGTTAATATTGATGATGCAAACGCACTTAATGCAGAACGACTTGCTTATGTTGGAACTTTGTTTGAGCAAGGAAGAGAATTCATCGAACAAGTTTATATTCCAGATTTACTTGCCGTAGCTTCATTCTACAAAGATTGGGGCGCTATCGGCGGCGGTCTGCCAAACTACATGGCGTATGGCGACCTTCCAACAAACGGTTATGCCGATGTTGCTAAATTTAAATTCCCTCGCGGTGTTATCCTTGATAGAAACTTAACAAAGATACATGAGATAGACGGAAAAAATCCGCAGGAAGTTCAAGAATATATTGCACACTCATGGTACGAATATTCCGATGGTGACAAAGCCGGAAGACATCCATGGGATGGTGAAACCAAATTTAATTACACCGGTCCCAAACCTCCGTATGAGCAACTAAACGTAAAAGAAAAATACAGTTGGTTAAAAACTCCCCGCTGGAAAGGACACGCAATGGAAGTTGGACCGCTTGCGCGGCTGTTAGTTGCATACGGCACCGGCAGAAAAGAAGTTCAGGATATTGTAAATGGAACTTTGAAAAAATTAGATGTTCCTGTTGCGGCGCTCTTTTCAACGTTAGGAAGAACAGCAGCTCGCGGATTGGAAACTCAATTAATTGCAAATTGGTCAAAAGAATTTTACGATCAACTGCTGGCAAATATTAAGAACGGTGACACACGAATGTTCAATAATGAAAAATGGGAACCTTCAACCTGGCCCGATGAAGCGAAAGGCGTTGGTATGACCGAAGCTCCGCGCGGCGCGTTAGCGCATTGGATTGTTATTAAGAATCAAAAGATTGATAATTATCAGTTGGTTGTGCCAAGCACCTGGAATGCTTCACCGCGTGATGACAAAGGGCAGATGTCGGCTTATGAATCTGCACTGATCGGAACGCCGGTTGCAAATCCGGAACAGCCGTTGGAAATTCTTAGAACCATTCATTCATTTGATCCGTGTATTGCTTGCGCAGTTCATCTCTATGATGAAAAAGGAACATACGTTCATCAAGTACAAACATTTTAGGAGTTAGCATGGAAAATATATCAATTAGAAGAGTCTATGTCTGGCAAACTCCCGTTCGGTTTTATCATTGGCTGAATGCGTTGGTTGTAGTTACTTTAGCAATAACCGGATACATCATCGGAAGCCCGCCCGCAATTCAAAGCGGCTCGGAAGCTTCGTTCGGTTATTGGTTTGGAACGGTGCGGTTCATTCATTTTCTTGCGGCGTTCCTTTTCTTTTTTAATTTTTTATTTAGAATTTATTGGGGCTTTGCCGGAAATGAGTATGCTAAATGGCATAACTTTATTATAACGACAAAGAAACAATGGAACGAACTCCTCCGCGTTCTGAAAATTGATGTCTTCCAGCAAAAGGGCGAACCGATTGAATCTATTGGGCACAACGCACTTGCCGGACTTACTTATTTCATTTCCTTTTTAGCTTTTCTTTTTCAATGCATGACCGGCTTCGGAATGTACTCGGCAATGAGTCATGCTTGGCTGCCGAATATGTTCGCATGGGTCGTTCCGTTTATGGGCGGCGATTTTGCCGTGCGTCAATGGCACCACGTAATGATGTGGTTCTTCATCATCTTCTCAATGATTCATGTTTACCTGGTTTTCTACCACGATTATGTTGAAGGAAGAGGAGTCATTTCTTCAATGGCAGGCGGGTGGAAGTTTATTGAAAAGAAAAATCTGCAAAAATAAAACATAATTCAGTTCACATTTTACTAATCCCTCTTGCGACACGAGAGGGATTTTTTTATTAACTTCTTATATGGAAATATTAATACTCGGTATCGGAAATACTTTAATGGGTGATGAAGGCGTTGGCGTTCACGCAATTCGATATATGGAGAAACAAAAATTTTCTTCAAACATTCGTTTGCTTGACGGCGGCACCGGCGGGTTTCATTTGTTGGAATATTTTCAAGAATATCAAAACATCATTATGATTGACGCCACAATGGATGGAAATCCTCCGGGAACAATTCGAGTGATCACTCCAAAATTCTCAAGCGATTTTCCCAAAGTATTAAGTTCACACGATATCGGTTTAAAAGATTTGGTTGAATCCGCTGCGTTGTTAGATACTTTCCCAACAATTAATCTTATCACCGTTTCAATCGAAAAAATTCAACCAATGCTTCTGACCTTATCAACAGACGTTGAAAACGCTATCCCCGCTGTTTATGAAAAAGTAAAAGAAGTTTTGGGAATTATTAATAAATTAGGAAAGAGTCATTTAGACAAAAGACCCATGAGGAGTGCATGATCTCAGCTCAATTGAAAAAGAAATTACCGCAGTGGTTAATGCTTCGTTTGAGATAAAGTAAGCGATTAACATGAAAAATTTTATCTTTACCATACTTCTGATAGTCATAATTCTTTTCAATTATACTTCCGCGCAGGAACTTGAAATTTCTCTTGTAATGGATAAAACGAATTATCTTAAGTATGAGACGATTGAAAGTCTGGCAGAATTAAAAAATATTAGTTCTCAAATAGCCATCGTAACTGAACCATTCAATGCCGAAATATCCAATTCCGGAATAGAGATTTTACTCTTCGATTCAACTGGCAATACAATGCATTCTATTGGTCGTACGATTATACATGGTTATTTGGAAGAGCAAATTAAATTACTACCGAAACAATTTCTGATGAGTTTTATTCATGTTACTCAGTCAGGATTTGGGCAATCAATTCAGGGGAGTGGCACTAGAGTCGCTTTAGAAAATGCCTACCTTCCTGCTGGGGAATATAAAATACAATTAAGTTATACTTACGTTAGTGATAAAGTTGAAAGAAAAATTTATTCTAATATTTGTCAGTTTAATATCAGCAAGCCAACCGAAGACGATCTGAAAATAATTAATGAAATTAGGGAGGTGAACGGAAAAATGTTTTCCATCCCGGGGACAAAATATCCGGAATCAGTAAAAACTATTTTCAATAGTTATCCGAACCATGTTTATACATTATCAGTGTATAAGGATTTCTTAACAACGGTTTACCAAAAAGAAAGTGACCAAAGAGAATATTTACTAAAAATGATAGAAGACCATCCGACCTCTTTCTTGACATTACTTTCCGTTATAGGTTGCCCAACAATCTCGGAAGACTTTCGTAATATCGCTTCTGCCCAATTGAAAGAGAAAAGCGAACTCAACAAAACAATGCTTGAAAAGTATGAGAATTATAAAAAAATTGTAAACCGAAAGTGAGAATCTTGTAACGACTTTCATTCCCCTTAACACTAAACTAATCTTTTTTCTTCTCCTTCTTCAATTTCTTTTCCCCCTCTTTTTTGCCGTATTCTTTTTTGTAAGCCTTAGCTATGCGGCAGTCCTTGCAAAAACTGCCGCAGCATTTTTCCCATTCTTTTTCGGTAAACAATTCTTTCACTTTTGACATTACTATTTCAAAAGAACTTTTGAAGTCTGCAAAATATTCTCAACTGTAATACCGTATTTTTCATACAAAATTTCATACGGGGCGGAAGCGCCGAATTTTTCTATTGAAATAACTTTTCCGCCGTCGCCGGTATATTTGTGCCAGCCTTGCGCAACACCCGCTTCTATAGCAACGCGGGCTTTTACTTCTTTTGGCAGAATGGAATTTTTGTATTCTTCGGTTTGCATTTCAAATAATTCCCAACTTGGAAAACTTACCACGCGGACTTTCTTCCCTTCGCTTTCAAGTTTTTCCGCAGCCTTCAGAATTAATTCAACTTCTGAGCCGCTTGCCATTAAAATAATTTCCGGTTTATCGGCATCTTTTAAAATGTAAGCGCCTTTAAATAAATTATCTGATGAAGGATATTTTGATTGATCGAGAATCGGCAATCCTTGTCTTGTTAAAAGTAATGCAACCGGACTTCCTTTGTGCTGAATCGCGAACTTCCATGCAGAGGCAGTTTCGTTTGCATCTGCGGGACGAAGAACTATTAAGCCGGGAATAGATCGCAGCGCGGCAAAATGTTCAACCGGCTGATGTGTTGGTCCGTCTTCGCCAAGTCCGATAGTATCGTGTGTGAAAACGTAGATCACTTTTATTTTTGATAATGAAGCAAGACGAATTGCCGGACGAAGATAATCAGAAAAAACTAAAAATGTTCCACCGAAAGGAATAACACCGCCGTACATCGCCATGCCGTTCATCAAACTTGCCATAGCGTGTTCGCGGATTCCAAAGTGAAAATTTCTTCCAGCGCGGTTCTCTTTAAAATATTCTCCGAATCCGTTTAGGAATGTATTGTTTGAAGGAGCCAGGTCAGCTGAGCCGCCGATAAAGGTCGGAAGCGATGCGGCAATTGCGTTGATCACTTTGCCGGAAGCCTGGCGCGTTGCCATTTTCTTTCCGTCATCTGCAAATGTTGGAAGTTTTGAGATCCATTCTTCTCCAAAATTTCCGCTCATTACTTCGAGAAATAGTTTTGCTTCCTGCGGATATTTTTTCTTGTAACCGGCAAAGAGTTTGTTCCATTCTTCTTCATCTTGTTGGTGTTTTTTCTTTGCTTCTTCAAAAAGATTTTTTACTTCGTCAGGGATAAAGAATGATTCTTCATATTCCCAGCCTAAATTTTTCTTCGTCAATTTTATTTCTTCATCGCCAAGTGGTGAACCGTGAACGGAAGAAGTATCTTGTTTGTTCGGACTTCCAAAACCGATATGTGTTTTTGTAATAATGAGCGAAGGGCGTTCATCAACTTGCGCATTCAGGAGCGCCGTTTCAATTTGTGATAGATCATTCACATCCGAAATGTGTTCAACATGCCAGCCGTATGCTTCAAAACGCTGTTCAATATTTTCGGAAAACGAAAGAGAAGTTTTTCCGTCAATTGAAATTCCGTTATCGTCATAAAAGAAAATTAATTTACCGAGTTTCAAATGTCCGGCAAGCGAAGCCGCTTCGTGCGAAATTCCTTCCATCAATTCGCCGTCGCTGCAAATACCGTAAATAAAATGGTCAAGAATTTTTATATCATCTTTATTGAACATTGAAGCGAGATAAGATTTTGCAATCGCCATTCCGACCGCATTGGCAAAGCCTTGTCCAAGCGGACCGGTTGTAGTTTCAATTCCAAGTTTTTGATTGAATTCAGGATGCCCCGGAGTTTTACTTTCCCATTGGCGAAAGTTTTTTATATCGTCAAGAGAAATATCATAACCGCTGAGATGCAGAATTCCATAGAGCAGCATACTTCCGTGACCCGCAGAAAGAATAAATCTATCCCTGTTAAGCCACGTAGGATTTTTGGGATTGTGTTTCATATATTTTGTATAGAGCGCATAAGCGATTGGTGCGCAGCCCATCGGCATTCCCGGATGCCCGGAGTTTGCTTTTTGAATCGCTTCAAAAGCTAAAATGCGAAGTGTATTTATGCTTAACTGATCAACGGAAACGGACATAAAAACTCCAAAAACTGAATAATAATTTCCGTAAATATAAGGGAAAGAGTTGAAAAGTTAAGGAATGTAAGGAAGGTTCAACCCGCTTTTAGTTTGAGCTTAATATTTCCCCGTCAACAACCGGAGTAAGACACACAAGCGGCGAATCGGGGACTTGAAACTTTTGAAAAATTTCTTCAAACAAAAGAAATTGCTTCCCTTGTTTTTCAAGGCGGGAAAACTGTTTGTACTTCATTTTCTTTCCGAAGTTGGAAACCGGTGCATCAAATTTAAATGATGCTGGAAAATCATGTGCGGCATTCTTTTTCAGAAAAGAAATATTTTCTTCATCGCTTCCGTCTGCTTCGTACGAGCAGGCGCGGAACTCTTCAATGATTCCATTATCAATTACAAGATAAAGGTTTAGAATTTTTTCAGACATCAACTTGTTTATTTTTAATTATAAAATAAGTAAGCGCAAGAGCCAAACTCAATGCGAATTTACACATTACGCTTTCAATAACCGTAAGCACAAACGAATCGCCGAACGACCTCAAAATAAATCCCGCCGCAACCGGAATTGAAATGAAGACATAAGCAAAAACAAGAATACCGCTTAACTTCGATTTAAGAATTCCCGGGTTGTCTTTTATTTTTTCTCTTAAATAAAAAATTGTTATTACGATTGGTGCGTAGTAAAAGAATCCGTAAGACTCACCCAACGGGTATGAATAGGAAGCATAAAAAACTGTGCATGTGTTTACGATAAATTTATCAATGGTAAGCGAATAATAAATCAGAAAAAACAAAGCCGGTAAATAAACGAGATAATTCTTTTTCACGGTATTGCCCCAAAGTGTCCACGCAAAAATTAATCCTGTCGGAGGCAGCAACGTAATATCGGCAAAGGCTAAAAAAGCAACGAATGAACTGCTGACATTAAAATAACAAATCAGCGATTCAAGAAATTGATATCCCATTAAAAGAAAAATGATCACTGCCGCAAGAAAATTTTCCTTCTTCTTCTTTAGACGAAAAAGAACAACAATGAGCAATAGAAATTCTGTTGCTGAAAAAAGCAGCGAAACAAATCCGTTCCAGTTATGCATTAATTCATCTATAAACTTTTATGACTTCCGTCGCAGAACGGCGCTGTCTTTGTGTGTTTACAGCCGCACCACCAAACTTCTTTCGGCTCGGTAATCTCAACGATCACCGGCTTAAATTCACTTCCTTTATGAGTGCCGTCGCAAAATGGTTGCTTAGCAGATTTGCCGCACGCGCACCAGGCGTATTTGCCGGGTTCCATTTTTATTCCGTACGGACTTTTTTGTGCAATAACGGGTTCTTCCATTTTAGTTCCTTTCATATATAGGTTGATAAATTATTGAGAGGAAGTTCTAAAAATTAGAAAAAATAATTTAAGAACAAGGATTAACGATTTTAGATTGTTGATTCTGAGCTACTTCTAAAATCAAAAATCGTTAATCGCTATTCATTATTCAAAAAAATGAATTTTTGGAACTGTCCTTATATTACCTCGGAATTGTTTAAATCTATATTCCAATTTTTATATGACTTACGCTTTCGGTCCGAGCATTTTTTCGGGACGAACAAACTCGTCAAATTGTTCTGCGGTCAGCAGTCCAAGTTCAACGGCTGCTTGCTTCAACGTTTTCTTCCCGTGTAGAGCTTCCTTTGCAACCTTTGCTGCATTGTCATACCCGATATGCGGATTAAGCGCGGTAACTAACATCAATGAATTAATTAAGTGATTTTTTATGTTTTCGGTGTTTGCTTCAATACCGACGATACAATTATCGGTGAAGCTGACACAAGCGTCGCCAAGTAATCTAATTGATTGAAGCACATTAAAAATGATTACCGGTTTAAAAACATTGAGTTCGAAGTTTCCCATAGCTCCGCCGAAGTTTACGGTAACATCATTTCCAAAAACCTGTGCGCAGACCATCGTCATTGCTTCGGCTTGAGTGGGATTAACTTTTCCCGGCATAATTGAACTACCCGGTTCATTCTCCGGTAAATTTAATTCTCCCAAACCGCAGCGTGGACCGGAACCAAGCCAGCGGATATCGTTT
>Ga0210050_1001005_pt1 | contig 32735 bp, 33 predicted proteins | sample CryGey132114_all_FD_185463 | JGI IMG/M metagenome (GOLD analysis project Ga0210050, IMG submission 185463) | Groundwater microbial communities from aquifer - Crystal Geyser CG22_combo_CG10-13_8/21/14_all (SPAdes) (version 2) | ecosystem: Environmental > Aquatic > Deep subsurface > Groundwater ... | reverse complement strand
TTTTACAAAGATATAACCCCGATGGGGTTATGAACAAAAATAAAAACTGATTCATAAAAATCATCCCGACTTGCATACTGTTGACTGCCGACCGAGAACAATTTGGTTCTGGCTTGTCCAGGTTAGGGATGACATATAAAACCTTCATTTATTTCAAACAACAAATCAATTGTACCAATTATAATTGAAGAACGTAGTCGTTAAGTTGACGCCTATGCGACAAGTCGGGATGTCATTTGTGAAATGTTCAGATTAAAATTTCCACTTGGAATCAATTGCAAAGGAAATTCTTTTTGCACCGTTCGGCATAAAGAGATAATGGAAGTCAGGTGTTCCACCGTTAAGCTCTAGGAAACCGAAATCGAGTCCGGCACCGGCTCCCCAACCAAACTTAGTAAATCCGCCAAATGAAAAACCGGTACGGAAAGAGAGTATCCAGTTTCTAGGTATCCATTCTGCTCCAACTGAAACTCTGGGAGTTTTACTGTTTCTTAATTGATCGTTGAATCCCTGGTTATAGCCTGCAACAATTAACATTTTACCAGGAAAATATCCTTTAACAAATTTATCAAGTTGAAACGAAACTCCTATATGCATTGCTGCTGGGAGTGGTGTTGAGATTGCATCAATAAATTTGCTCTCTTTTTTCCCTAACAATCTATCACCTAAATTATTAGTCTGAGCAGTATCATTCAAACTGGTTATAACAACATCTGCTGTTGATTGAAGTTCTGCTACATGTTCTTTCCATTTTACACTTCCAAGGTCTGTGAATGATAGTCCAACTGCCCACACGTCATTAATCTTTCCCCAGAAACCAAAATCTAATCCAAACCCACTACCAGCAGGAGAAGGAAATAATCCGGGAGAAGATTCCGATTTGGTTCCGGAAGAATCGAAGTCATACGAAACACCAAAATCAGGAGAAAATGATGAATGAGCCATAAAATCGTTTTTGATGCTAATGGTATTACGTGCGCTTGTCGTAAACTGGCTATTCATTTTGTCTAAACCGACATAAAAGAATCCGGAAATAATATTCAAAGAAAATCCATAATTGAATTCTTTAAATACTTTCGGGAGAAATTTCATTCCGTGCGCCCAAGAGAGCGAATACTTTCGTAACCACCAAGCCTGCAGTTTTGTATCACCAAAGTCAAAGACGGTACCAACAGAATCGTTCACCAAAGTGTTTCCGTTAAAAACCAAGTCGATCAATCCTTTTGGGATAGTAGTACTTACACCCATTACATCGCTAATGCCGAAAGTAAAAACACCGGCTTTTGCACTCGGTTTAAAAGAGATAGCAAAGAGTGTAGTTTGTAAATCAGTTTGAAACGTTCCTCCCTCAGAAAATAAATTCGTCAATCGGGATTTGTCATCTGCCGTCAAATGCTTTCCAACCTTGTCTCCGTTTGCATTAATGGAATTTTCTCCAAAAAAATAATTGAATTCATCAATAGTAAAGAAATTTGTCCCTGTCCTTACGGCAAGTTGAGGAATTGGGAATACTGTAATAATTTCCCATTTTCTAGTAGAATCTTTACGATTAAAAATTGTTGCAGGGTTGGTACCCAAACCACCTAAACCCTCAGAGCCTGCTGTATACGTTCTGCCCATTGCGGCAGAGCGAGCATTGGTTAATCCTATAGAGCCGGCAGATTGAGCAGTAACTTCAAACGAAAAGAGTACTATGACTAAGAATATTAATATTGTTTTCATCGTTCATTCTCCTATGGATTAACGTGATAATTAACGCCGCCAAAACTTATGATCCGAATGTCATCATTCGTTTTAAATTTGACGGGAAGATTAGTTGAACGACTTGTATTTAGTTTAACAAGAATCCTCATGTATTTTGCACGGGCAATTAAATCAGATTCTCCGGGGGCAATTTTAACTTTAACAGTCTGTGTAGTTCTTGCAATAACATTTCCGTTGGCATCAGTTACTCCGCCTGCTACAGTTACCATTGTATCTTGATCACTGTGCTTAGGTGGGAAATACATTAAAAGAGTGTTTGTGCTGTCATACATTTTTCCGGTAAAGGTAAACGATACAGCTAATCCATTTGATAAAATCAAACTCAGGTCTGATGAGTTGAGATCTTTAATATTCTTCTGCTTATCGGCATCAAAATCCATTTTTACAGAATCGGTAAAAACTCCATCGCTAATACCAAGGTCGAGCGGGAATTCAATTTTAGAACTTCCGGAAACAAAACTAGTATTAGTAACAGTAACCAGTTGATAGTTTGCGTTCAAAGTGCCGCCGGCATAAACGAAAATTGAATCCGGCAGCCTTGAGAATTTTTTAAAGAAATTACTTACACTGTCGGAATTTAGTTTAATAACCGTGTCCGTTTCCGTGATAGTAGTTTTATCCATGGTATTTGAATTTAAAGTTAACGTGCTCTTTTGTCCTAGAGAATTTTGCGCTTCAAGTCTTCCGGCAATCTTGAAATTAAGTTTTGCACCTGCAGAAGGAGCTAAATGCAATTCAATTAAAGGCTTGTTAAAATTAATTTGACTAAAACCGAATTTTGTTTGAAGGTCTTTTGTATCAAGGCTTATTGCCGAACGTGTTTCATCGAGCGCTGTTGGTTTAATGATACCTTCAAATTCTTTTATCCCGAGAGAACTAAAATTAACAGTTGCCTTAAAATCATCGGTTTTGTTAATCGTTCTGTAATTAGTATCAGCCAGCGAAGTAAACGTAACTTTGTAGTTAATCTTATTCGTCGGATTATTATCCAAACTAACAAAAGAATAATCTTTTAGCGAAATGTTTTCAACAAATTTAGTTGTCTGCTTTCTCGGAATGGTTTTGCTAACGGTATATTTTACATTAGCTGTCGTTTTTAGATTAGCAATTTCCATCACCACTTTTGCATCAACATCAAGATTATTGATCAACGTGATGTTAAGCGTGCCAGTATCAATTATAATCGTTTTAAATTTCGTCGGTTGAGCAGATGTCGCATCCATTGTTATGGTGCTATCGATAGACACAGGGTTTTGCTGTGGAATTTTTGCAATTGCTTCTGAAACTTTAAGATCAGAAAATTTTGTTGTAACCGAAAAAGCATTTTGAGGAATTGTAACTAAATTCCCATTGCTTCCGCTCATTGAAACAGTAGTTTTAAATTTTAACAGATTTTTAACAGTAACATTAGTATTAAAAAAAATCGGTGCAAAACTCCTCGTAGAATTTGGCGGGACAAGTAGTGTTTCAGTGGTTCGAGCGACTTCTTCAATGGTTCCACTATTACTTATCGTCACTCCATTGATGGTTAACTCAACATCATTTGGAAAATTATTTTTTATAGTGATAATAATAGTTCCTGATTCAAATTTTGCGCTTTGAAATTGTTCAATGGTATCTAAATTTGGAGAAACCGACCAGTTTTCAGGTTGAACTAAGATAGGTGTTCCTGATGCATTTTTAAGTAGCGGTGACAACTCACCATTTGCTGTACTTTGATTATCATCTATCGAGATACTCCCTATTTGTTTCGATGTGTTTGTAGAAAAGCCATCCACGGTAAGTTTATCGCTTACCTCAATTTTTTCGACATCCTTAACCGTACTATAAATTAAAAGTCCTTGCTTTGTATAATCTGGTTTTACGATAGATGAATCTTTTTCAATCATATCCAGAATGGAATAGGTAGTATCAACCAGTGGAAGATTAAGCGCAACATCCCAGCTGGGGGCTGTCGGTGATTTTATACCACAAGATTGCATGAACGAAATCAGAACCAGCAAAATAAATGTTCCAACCGGTATCCGATGGGGAAGTAGTGGGAATTTCATATCCTACCTTCTAAGTTTTTAAATGGAGAAATAATAGCGAACAAGTATTCAATTACTGATGAAAACATAAAGAATAAAACCCTATAAATCAAACTTTCCGGGAGCCTTTTTCCTGCAGAGTTGTTTTTAGGCACAATTAAAAAAGGCTTACTCAATTTTGAATAAGCCTTAATCAAATTAATTAATTTTTTCGTCTTTGATAAATGGAGTAAATCCAAATTGCTGGTTCGGCGGAGCTTCTACGTGTATTTCACCGAAGCGTTTTTCAAATTTATCAATATTATCTTTAAGGGCACGCATTAAAAGTTTTGCATGCTGCGGAGTTGTGATAATCCGTGCATGCACTTTTGCCTTAGGCACGCCCGGAACGATGCGGGTAAAATCAATGATGAACTCTGCAGGTGAGTGTGTAATAATAGCTAAATTGGAATAAATTCCCTCGGCTTCTTTTTCGCCAAGCTCTATATTGATCTGCTGGTTTTGTTCGTTTGGATTCATATTGTTTAATTGCCTTTTCTGATGGCATCAGCTTTTTTAAATGCATTGGAAGCATCACTCGGCATTCCCATAACCGTATATACTTTTCCTAAGAGTTCCCATATTTGAGCATCGTCGGTTTTCTTCTGCACATAGGATTCTAAATAAGGAAGAGCAGCTTTATATTTTTCTTTTGATTGCGTTTCTTCTTTTGCGTCCTTGACATCTTTATTTGCGATTTCATGGTCTTTTGCAATTTTAGCGCCCCATTTTACATAAGTAACCGCCAGGTTGTAAATCGCATTCTGATAAGCCGGGTCAATATCAACCGCTTTCTTAAATTGATCTGCGGCTTCTTCAAATTGACTATCACCTAAAAGTAGCACTCCATAATTATAACGATAAAATTTGTTATTGGGTTCAGCTGAAACCCCTGCTTTAAATGCATCAATTGCAACATCAACTTTATTTGCTGCTATGTAAGAATTTGATAAATAAAGCAGAACCTCGGAATCGTTTGGAAGAACTTTTTTCCCTTCTTCCAAAATGATGATCGCTTTGTTGAAATATTCTACCGCCAACAAACTGTCAGCAGCAATTTTTGAACTTTCATATTTATCACGTTGGAGAACGCCTTTGTTGTAATAGATTTGTCCAACGTATTTATAGGCATCCGGCGATTTATGTTTGTCAATCAGTTTCATAAAGTAGGGAATTGCTTCGTCATATTTTTGCATGTTCATATAGACAAAAGCCATGTTTTTATAAGTGTCAATAGTATCCGGTTCTAATTTGATCGCTAGTCCAAAGGCATAAACTGATTTATTGTTGAGAACTAAAGCGCTGTCGGGATCTGTCTGTTGAGCGGCTCTGTTAAAAAACGCGACTCCTCTGTTATGGAAATTAGCCCAATGGTATTTTCTCGCTCCCTTAATTTCTTTTTCATATTTTTTACTTACACCCAATGACTTATTATAATTTTCGATCATCCCATCCATGTCTTCTTTTTCTGCATAAACCGTTCCTAAAAGATAGAACCCTTCGTCACTTTTCGGATTTTTTGTAACTTCCTTTTTCAAAGCATCAATAGCTTTGTCCCAGTTTTTTTGTTGAATATACAACTTAGCGCTTGTTATTTCAGTTGATGAACATTGAAACCCGGTAAAAGTTAAAAAAGCCCCTAGAACAATCGCTGTAAAAATATTTACATGTTTCATTAATTCTCCATATTTAAATTATTGTCGGTTCAAACTTACTTATTTGGCATAGTTAAGTCAAGCCTAAGCTTAAATTTCATCTAAGTTTGTAGAAAAGTTGAATTGTTGAATTGTTGAATTGTTTAGTTGAGAATTTCATTTCAATCTTTCAACCTTTCAACACAAACAATTCTGCAACAAAAGAAAGCCGGAGTTACTTCGTTGCTTTTCCGTTGCAAAAAGGATATTTTTGAAATAAAAATGAGGTGAATTTTGAACACTACAGAAATCATTCGTTCAGTCCCTAAAGTTTTACTCCATGATCACCTTGACGGTGGATTAAGAGCATCAACAATAATTGAACTTGCAAAAGAACTTAAGTACAATAAACTTCCCACAGATAACCCGAAAGAACTAGGTGAATGGTTTCACCGCGGAGCTAATAAGGGAAACTTAGTTGAATATTTACAAGGTTTTGAACATACCATTGCGGTTATGCAGACGAAAGAATCGTTAAGCCGTATCGCCTATGAAATGATGGAAGATATGAAAAATGACGGCGTCTGCTACATTGAGACCCGTTTCGCCCCGGTCTTTCACACATCAAAGGGTTTACATTATGATGATGTTGTGAATGCAGTTCTTGAAGGATTGGAAAAAGGGAAAAAAGATTTTGGAGTTGGATTCGGATTGATAATTTGTGCAATGCGGAATATGAAAAATTCGCTTGAGTTTGCAGAACTTGCTGTTAATTATAGAAACCGCGGAGTCGTCGGTTTCGATTTAGCCGGTGAGGAGGGTGGTTATCCTCCCAAAAAACATGTCGATGCTTTTCAATTTTGCCAGCGCGAAAATTTTAATATTACGATTCATGCAGGAGAAGCATTCGGAAAAGAATCCATCTGGCAGGCTATCCAATGGTGCGGCGCGCACCGCATAGGACACGGGACAAGAATTCTGGAAGACATTACTTTTGATACGAATGGAAATTTTGTAAGTATGGGCGACCTGGCTCAATATATCCTGGATAAAAGAATCCCTATTGAAATATGTCTTTTAAGCAATCTGCACACCGGCGCTATTGATAAACTTGAAAATCACCCGTTCGGATATTTGTATAAATTAAAATTTCGATTAACTATAAACACTGATGACCGTTTAATGAGTGATACGACCTTGACAAAGGAATTCCTTTTGGCAACAGAATATTTTAATCTTACCTTAGATGACATTGAAAAGATCACTATCAACGCAATGAAATCTGCTTTCATTCATCACGAAGAGAGATTGAAATTTATTTATGATATAATTAAACCCGGCTATCAAAAAATCAGAGAAAAACTTTTATCACTAAAAAAATAAGGATGTATGAAAAAACTACAGTTCAGAAATTACCATTTCGAGTTCAATAAAAACGATAAAAAACTAGTTCAGAACATTTGTAAAACGGTTATTAAACAAACTGAAGGAGATCAGAAATATTTTGCCGAAGTGAAAGCACTTTCTTCTATTCTTGAAAAAATTAAAACCGGAGATGAAACAATCAAGCTGACAAAAGATGAATTTACACGATTCCGGTATCAGCTTGAAGTGAACATCAAGCATTTTAAAGATCAAATAAAAAAGGGATGGTTCTTTAAAAAATGGTTATACAAATCCATCCTCATGCAGTATGAAATTTTATATGAAAATCATTTTAAATAGTTATCAAAAATATCTGCGCAAAATGGGAAGAATATTTGTGTAACAAAAAAAACTTAACAGAATGGATGAATGAAGATAAATGGATGAATGGCTTTTCTTTGGAATTAATTGACGCTTCAATGTTTTTCATTCAACCGTGCAGACATTCAATCATTCAATTCAATTTATTTAATTCTGTCCCGATAGCCATCGGGACAGGTTAGGAATTTAGTATGTCCGGACAACGAATTATTAAAGCGCCTCGCGGAAAAGAAATTTCATGTAAAAGCTGGATACAAGAAGCAGCGTTGCGGATGTTGATGAATAACCTCGATCCCGATGTTGCAGAGAATCCCGCCGAGCTCATTGTTTACGGCGGCACAGGCAAAGCCGCTAGAAATTGGGCAGCTTTCGATGCTACCGTTTCTTCGTTGCGCCAATTAGAAAATGATGAAACACTTCTTGTACAATCCGGAAAACCGGTTGGAATTTTCAAAACACACACAAACGCACCAAGAGTAATTATTTCAAATTCGATGCTCGTCCCCCGATGGGCAACGTGGGATGAATTCCGTAGACTTGAAGCGCTTGGGTTAACGATGTATGGACAAATGACTGCCGGAAGTTGGATTTATATCGGAACACAGGGAATTCTCCAGGGTACATACGAGACTTTTGCTGAATGCGGAAGAAAATATTTTAATTCCGATTTAAGCGGAAAGTTTTTACTGACTGCCGGTTTGGGCGGTATGGGTGGCGCTCAACCGCTTGCCGCAACGATGAACGGCGCCGCTTTCTTAGGAATTGATGTTGATAAAAAGCGTCTTCAAAAAAGAATTGATACCGGTTATCTCGATGTTATTTCAGAATCACTTGATGAAGCTCTTCAACTTGTTCTTGATGCGAAAAAAAATAAAAAAGCTTTATCCGTTGGCTTACTCGGAAATGCAGGAGAACTACTCCCACAAATTTTAGAACGAAATATTATTCCCGATATTTTGACCGATCAAACTTCTGCGCACGATACTTTAAACGGCTATGTACCGATGGGAATGACTTTCGATTCAGCTTTAAAACTTCGAAAAGAAAACCCGCAACAATATATTAAACTCGCTAAAGAAACGATTGTGGTGCATATAAAAGCAATGCTTGAATTTCAAAAACGCGGCGCAATAACTTTTGACTATGGAAATAATATTCGGGGAGAAGCAAAGGCAAACGGAGTAGAAAACGCTTTTAATATTCCGGGTTTCGTTCCGGAATTTATCCGCCCGTTATTTTGCGACGGCAAAGGTCCGTTTCGATGGGTTGCCTTAAGCGGCGATCCCAACGATATTTTTGTAACCGATGAAGCGATTAAAAATACTTTCCCTGAAAATAAAGCTTTAATAAATTGGATTAACAAAGCACAAAAGCAAGTTCACTTTCAGGGATTGCCTGCCCGGATTTGCTGGCTTGGATACGGTGAACGCGCACTGATGGGAAAAATTTTCAATCAACTGGTTGCAGATGGGAAAGTTTCTGCGCCAATTGTAATCGGGCGAGATCATCTCGATTGCGGTTCGGTCGCTTCACCCTACCGCGAAACAGAAGCAATGAAAGACGGCAGCGATGCAATTGCCGATTGGCCCATCCTTAATGCAATGCTAAACAGTATTGGCGGGGCAAGTTGGGTTTCTGTGCATCACGGCGGCGGCGTTGGTATCGGGAATTCAATTCATGCCGGCATGGTGGTTGTCGCCGATGGGACAAAAGAAGCGGAAGAAAGATTAGAACGCGTGCTTACGTATGATCCGGGGATGGGGATTATTCGCCATGCAGATGCCGGATACGAAAGGGCGATTGAAAATGCAAAGAAGTTTAATGTGAAAATTCCGGGTTGATACAAATAGTTGGAGACAATATGCAAAGAGCGACAATTGATAAGACAATATTAAATTCTTTAGAGAAACTTTCACCTGTGGATAAGTTAAAATTGGTGGATTTTCTCCTATTAAGCATTGATAAACCCAATCCTAAAATTGAAAAAGTTTGGGAAGAAGAAGCCGAAGATAGATTTAACGCCTATGAAAGAGGTGAAATTAAATCAGAACCATATGAAATATTTATGAAAAGATTTTCACAAGCATGAAGATCACCATTCTTCAACCAGCACAGTTGGAAATCATTGAAGCGTTCGAATATTATGAATATAGCACCAAGGGTTTGGGTTTCCAATTTCTAAATGAAATTGATCACTCTATTAATTTGATAAAAAATTTTTCTGATCTTTGGACGAAATTAAACCCAAAATCAAAAATCAGAAAATGTGTTGTTAAAAAATTTCCTTATTGCATATATTATTCGTCGGGCACTCATATTTTAACAATCATTGCTGTTGCTCATTTTCATAGAGAGCCCATGTATTGGAAAGAGAGAATTAGTTAAGAATTGTTTTCGAGAATACGTTGGATGAATAAATTCGATTTTTGTTATAAAGTAACATCAAAATAAAAACAAACAGGGAGAACTAAAATGAAAGTATTAGTAGCGGATAAATTTCCGGAAAAGTACCTTTTGCAAATGAAAGAGTTAGGACTCGAAGTAAATTATTCTCCCCAATTGGTCGAGAATAATTTACATGAAGCCATCGCCGACACGGATATTCTTGTCGTCCGTTCAACAAAAGTGAATGCAGCTTCAATTGAAAAAGCAAATCTACTAAATCTCATTATTCGCGCCGGAGCCGGTGTAAATAATATTGACATTGCTGCGGCAAATAAAAAAGGAATTTATGTCGCCAATTGTCCGGGTATGAATTCAATTGCCGTAGCTGAATTGGCAATGGGATTAATGCTCTCGCTTGACCGCCGCATTCCGGACAATGTTATGGATTTTAAGAACAGCGTTTGGAATAAAGGTGAATATTCTAAAGCGGAAGGTTTATTTGGAAAAAATCTAGCGCTTATCGGCGTCGGAAATATCGGCAAAGAAGTTGCAAAACGGGCTCTTGCTTTCGGAATGAATGTTTACGGAAAAGATATTTCACGCATCGAAGGCGTAGCAATAAAAGATTTTTCTGAAATGGATAAAATTCTACCGATGTGCGATATTATATCAATTCATCTTCCCTTAACACCACAGACAAGGGGTTTGTTCAATAAAGAAATGTTCGGTTACTTACACCCGAATACACTATTGATCAATACTTCCCGCGCGGAAATTATTGATGAAGATGCTATGCTCGAAGCAATAAAGGAAAAGAAAATCCATGTTGCATTAGATGTATTTAAAGGTGAACCGGAACAAAAATCGGGAGCGGTTACTTCCCCGCTGCAACAATCGAAAAATATTTATGTTACGCATCATATTGGCGCTTCAACTGAACAAGCGCAGAATGCAGTTGCCGCCGAAACGGTGCGTATCATCAAAGATTATCTCAACAGCGGATTAATTGCTCACTGGGTTAATAAAGCAACTTCCAACGTGGCAAGTTATCAATTAGTCGTAAAACATTTTGACAAACCTGGAGTGCTGTCTTCAATTTTTTCTGTGATAAAAGAAGAAGATGTGAATATTGAAGAAATTGAAAATATTATCTTTGAAGGAGGATTGATTGCAAGCTGTACGATGAAACTGAAAGCAGGAATTTCGACAGCACGGCTCCAAAAGATTCAAGAAAATCCGAATGTGCTAAGCGTTTCGTATATCGCTCTCTGAACTGTTTGTGAGCGGAAAGCTTAAAAAGTGAAATAGCCATGTCGGGCGAAGTCGAGAAACATTAATTTCCGATTTAAACAGAATTCGACTTCGCTTACCATTCAACTTCTGATTCTAATGATCCTTTTAAGGAGGTGACTTCTTCAAACAAATTTAATTTCAATCATTTCTTTGATCATACCGTGATAGTAAGGTAGTCTTGTCAATTGAGCAATTCCATCAATATCCATGCTGTCAAATTCAAATACGAATGAAGAGAATTCTTCTCTTATTTTATCTTTCAGTTCAGAGGTTAGATTTAACGAAGCTATGAAAGGAAGAATTGATTTATAGAGCTTTGGAATGAGCGATGCAAAATTGTTATTAAATGCAATTACTGTTTCCTTTTCTTTCCCTGCAAAAACAAAATTTACAAAAGGGGCGGAAAGGATCTCTATGGCACCATCTGCAAAGCTAATTCCGGTCAGGCATTTTTCATTAACAAAATTGGTATCTCCCACAAGTAAAAGCGGCATGTCAGATTCAATTTCACTACTCGTTTGAAGTGACATTTTTACTTGCTGATCGTAAAGCTCGGCAAATAATATTTTGCAGAGAATAGCTTCTAAAGAAGAAACATCTCCCGAAAGAGCAACTTCCGTGACTTTTTTCTGATCTATGTTTGTAGGAAAATATAGATAGGAATTGCAGAATTCGCTTTCGAAGGAAACCCCGCCGAGTTTTGAAACAAACAATTGCTCGTGTGTTAATAAATCTAATGTGGGTATTAATCCTATGGCATCTTTTTCATTTAGTAAAGCCGCCGTAATCTGGGCCGAAGGTAAAAATGATATCCGTTTTTTTTCTTCTTCAGAAAAAGAAAAAGCATAAAAACGAGAAAAAAGATTGTCGGGGAATATGTACTTCATAGCATAAAAAAGCCGCCAAGCGGCGGCTTGTCGTTTTATTATTTCTTTTTAGATTTAATTCTTGCAGCTTTACCGGAGAGTTCACGAAGATAAAACAATTTGGCTCTTCGCACATCGCCTTCCTTGAGAAGCTCTATCTTAGCGATTTTGGGAGAGTAAAAAGGAAATATTCTTTCAACACCTACACCGCTTGATACTTTTCTTACTGTAAAAGTTTTATTCTCTTGACCACCGCGAATGCTGATAACATCTCCTTCAAAAGCCTGGATTCTTTCTTTATCGCCTTCAATAACTCTCACATGTACTTTAATGTGGTCTCCGGATCGAAAATTCGGTATGTCTATTTTTGGTTGTTGCTCTGGCAACAATTCATGTAAGCTAATCATGATTTACTCCGCTATTTTATTTTTTTTCCATTTTTCTGTTACTAATTTAGACTGATCTTCACGCCATTTCTGCACTGCTTGATGGTTTCCGCTCAATAAGACAGTAGGAACTTTCATTCCTTTATATTCTGCCGGGCGTGTATAATTTGGAGCAGAAAGATTGTCCCCGTCTTGAAAGGAATCATTCAAAGCGGAAAGACTGTCGTTCAACACCCCGGGAACTAACCGTATAATTGCATCAACCATCAGCAAAATAGGAAGCTCGCCTCCGGTGAGAACAAAATCACCGACAGATATTTCGTCTGTCGCAAATCTCTCACGTACACGATCATCAATTCCTTTGTAATGACCGGCAAGAAAAATAATGTTCTGGCATAAAGAAAAATCATTAGCCACTTTTTGCGTAAATAATTTCCCTCGCGGTGATGTTAAGATAACTTTATCGTATGCCCGTTCGGAAGTAAGTTTTTCAAGTATCGCAAAGAACGGCTCTGGTTTAAGCAGCATCCCTGCTTCGCCACCGAACGGTTTATCATCAATTTGTCTGTGTTTATCAAATGCATAATCGCGAAGATTATGTACAACTATTTCTACTTTTTGCTTCTGTTGTGCTCTTTTTAGAATGCTTGTGTTTAAAGGGCTCTGCAGTAATTCTGGTACGGCAGAAATAATATCAATTCTCATCATCCTCGAAATAACTCTTCTCAACTTTCAAGTAAAGTTTTTTTACGCTTTTATCAAACCGGTGTATAATTTCTTTAACAGCCGGAATTAATAACTCCTTCCCTTTTGCATCTTGAACAACATAAACATCATTGCTGGGAAGTGAAAGAACATCTATTAATTCCCCCAGCGACTCATCACACGCAAAAACCTCACTGTTTATCAAATCCTTAATTAAAAAACTAAATTCAGGTAACTCTTGATTTTCCTCCTTTTCAAGGTAAAGGTCTTTTTCAAGGAGAACAGAAGTCGCTTCTTTCGAATTGAAACCTTCGAACAAGAGGATTAAAAATTTTCCGGTTTGTTTTGCCGATTTAACTCTCAGTTTTTTCTTAGACCCAAAAAAATCAACAAAATAAAAATCCGAATAACAAATTTCTTTAGAACTTTCGTCGTAGAGTTTTACTTTAACTTCTCCGTTCTTCCCATAAACAGAAATAATTTTTCCGATTAGGATAAAACCAATCAAGAAGACTTAATCTTCAATATCTAAAATTGCTCTTTTCCCTTGCTTGGCAGCCACCGCAGTCAGCAAAGTTCTCATAGCGATAGCGGTTTTTCCTTTTTTACCGATAACTTTTCCGATATCGTTGGGTCCTACCTTTAAAGAAAAAACAATTTTCTTTTCTTCATTAATTTTTTCCTGAATAGCCACAGCCTCAGGATCATCAACGAGATGTTTTGCTATGAATTCAATGAATTCCTTCATGGAAGAATCTCCTAAATTAGAGCCGGGAGCTTTTAGAATTAAGTAAAAAAGCGGAACAGAAACAATTAATAATTAAGCAGGTTGTTCTACTTTTTCTTCAGAAGCAGCGCCCTTTACTTCTGTTGCACTGGTTTCTTTTTTCTTCTCTTTTTTTGCTGCTTTCCTTTCAGAGGAAGCTTCTTTAAGTTTATTCCAGTTTTCCATAGCGGTTGCAACTTCTTCCGGTTGGGCACCGCGTTTAAGTAATTCTTGTTTTAGGGTAATACCTTTAGCACGAAGAAGGCTTCTTACCGTATCAGTGGGCTGAGCACCAACACTTAACCAATACAAAGCGCGATCTTCTTTGATATCAACAAAAAGCGGATTCGCTTTCGGATTATAAAGACCAATTGCTTCTAAAAATTTTCCATCTCGAGGTGAACGGGAATCTGCAGCTACAACCTTGTAAATTGGTTGTCTCTTCTTTCCCATTCTGCGTAATCTTAACTTAACTGCCAAATTATATATTCTCCAAATTAGTCACTTTTCTTAATTAAAATTAAAACTTTTCTTGTTAAAAACCGAATTTAAAAAGCCTTTTTGCTTCATTCTTCCTATCATTGTCTGCATTTCTTGAAATTGCTTGATTAAACGGTTCACTTCTTGAATGGATGTACCGCTTCCTATTGCTATTCTCTTTCTTCTGCTTCCGTTGAGAACTTTAGGGGTTTTTCTTTCTTCTTTGGTCATTGAGTTGATTATAGCCTCAATTCGAACTAAAGCTTTATCATCAACTTTTGCATCTTTCATAAGTGCCGGGTTTAGCCCGGGAACCATTGACATTAGCGAAGAGAGAGAACCCATTTTTTTTATCACGGTTATTTGACTTCTAAAATCATCAAAATCAAATTTATTTTTTTGAAGTTTCTCCTCAAGCTTAGCTGAATCCCTCTCATCGAACGCTTCCCGGGCTTTTTCGACCAAAGAAACAACATCTCCTTTACCCAAAATTCTTGACGCCAGTCGCTCCGGGTAAAAAGATTCGATCGCATTCAGCTTTTCACCGTTTGAAATGAACTTTATCGGCTCACCTACAACAGCTCTAATCGAGAGAGCGCAGCCTCCTCTTGAATCTCCATCAAGTTTGGTAAGCACAATCCCTGTAAAATTAACTTTCTCATGAAAGGCTTTTGCAGAGTTAACGGCATCCTGCCCGGTCATTGAGTCCACTACGAACAACGTCTCGGATGGATTCAGAAGATCTTTTATATCAGAAATCTCCGTCATTAATGTTTCATCAACATGAAGACGCCCGGCTGTATCGATTATAACCGTATCGTGTCCATTCTGCTTTGCAAAAAGCAGCGCTTCAGTTGAAATTTTTCTTGCGTCTTTTTCTTCAAGAGAAAAAACCGGAACTGAAATTGACTTCCCGAGCTGCTTCAACTGATCAATTGCGGCGGGGCGATAAATATCTGCTGCCACGAGAAGCGGTTTTCTGTTTAGCTGCTTCAATTTACCGGCAAGTTTAGCCGAGAAAGTTGTTTTACCCGAACCTTGCAGACCAATAATTAAAATTATCGTTGGACCTGTCGGATTGATCTCCAATTCAGCATTCTTCTCACCAAGCAGAAGAGTTAACTCATCAAAAATAATTTTGGTGATTAGCTGCCCGGGGGTTATCGAAGATAAAACTTCCTGACCTAACGCTTTTTGAGAAACATTTTCTATGAACTCTTTAGCGACTTTGTAATTAACATCAGCATCTAAGAGAACACGGCGGATTTCACGCAGAGTTTCTGAAACATTCTTTTCAGTAATCTTCCCCTGTCCACGAACTTTTTTTAAAGCAAGTTCAAGTTTTGCACTGAGGTCTTCGAGCATAGTTAAGCTGACTTTGAAGCATTTGCGCCTGAAACAACTTCGAGAATTTCCTTTGTTATTGCTGCCTGACGTGCTTTGTTATAAGTGATTTTCAACGACCTTATCAATTCCTTTGCATTCGTCGAAGCATTGTCCATTGCGGTCATTCGCGCCCCATATTCAGATGCGTTAGACTCTAATAAAATTCTCCACATCTGTGAGTGTAAATGTTTAGGGAGCAATGAATCAATTATTTCTTTTTGTGAAGGTTCAAAGATATAATCAATAGAAGGATGTATTACTTTTTCTGATTCGCCAAAAGAAATCGGCAGATATTGTTCCCGAACGATTTCCTGACGGACGACAGATTTAAATTCATTGTACACAATTACAATTTTATCGTACTCGCCGTTTAGATAACCGGAAATAATTGCATTTGAAATTGATAAAGCATCGGCAAATTTTAAATGACCGAAAATGCCAAGCGTATTCCCGGTAATGGTGTAATCTCTTTTTCTAAAAAAGTCGAACCCTTTTTTCCCGATGCAATACATTGAATATTCAATTTGTTGCGGAATAAGTTCCTCATCTATTAAACGAACGGCTTCTTTTAAAATATTAGTGTTAAAAGCGCCGCATAAACCTCTATCGGAAGTAAGCACGACTACCAGGACTTTTTTCACAGTTTTTTCAACGATAAACGGATTGGTATCACGCAACTCGTCGGTTAATAAATGATTTACCAATCCTGAAATTTTTCTTGCATAAGGACGCGCACTTACCACATTCTCTTGAGCGCGGCGTAACTTAGCAGCCGCAACCATTTTCATAGCTTTAGTAATTTGCTCGGTGTTCTGAACCCCTTTGATTCTTCGCCGTATGTCTCTTAGCGTTGCCATAAACTAGACGCTCTTCTTAAACATTTGCGTAAAATCTGATCCGGCTTTCTTTAACAAAGTAACCGTGTTTTCCTTCAGTTCTTTTGTTTCTCTAATAGATTTATATATCTCCTGATATTTGACTTCAACAAATTCAAGAAATTCTTTTTCAAATCTTTTTACATCAACAACCGGGATTTCATCTAAGTAGCCGTTTGTGCCTATGTATATGCTTACGACTTGTTTTTCAATTGGAACCGGCACATACTGCCCTTGCTTTAATAATTCAACCAATCTTGAACCACGTGTCAAAATCTTTTTTGTTGATGCATCTAAATCCGAACCGAATTTAGCGAAAGCTTCGAGCTCGCGGTATTGCGCTAAATCAAGTTTCAAACTTCCGGCAACTTTTTTCATTGCTTTGATTTGAGCATTACCGCCGACCCGCGAAACAGAAATGCCCACGTTAATGGCAGGGCGAACACCCGCATTAAAAAGATTAGATTCAAGATAAATTTGACCGTCGGTAATTGAAATTACGTTCGTTGGAATATATGCAGAAACGTCACCTTGTTGAGTTTCGATAATCGGTAAAGCGGTTAGACTTCCGCCGCCAAGTACATCGCTCAACTTTGAAGCCCTTTCCAATAAACGTGAGTGGAGATAAAAAACATCACCGGGATATGCTTCACGTCCAGGAGGTCTTCTTAACAATAATGAAAGCTCTCTATAAGCAACCGCCTGTTTCGAAAGATCGTCATAAATTACAAGTGCATGTCTTCCGTTATCTCTAAAAAATTCTCCTAATGTTGCGCCGGCATACGGTGCAATAAATTGAAGCGGCGCAGGATCTGATGCAGAAGCGGCAATAACCGTTGTATAGTCCATTGCGCCATTCTCTTGGAGCTTTGCGACAACTTGTGCGACGGTCGAATTCTTTTGCCCAATTGCAACATAAATGCAAAATATCGGGTTAACGCCGAGCTTTGCGGCTTCTTCGGTGTGAGTAAATTTCTGATTAATTATAGCATCAACAGCAACTGCAGTTTTACCGGTTTGGCGATCGCCGATAATTAATTCTCTCTGACCGCGACCAATAGGAATCATCGCATCAATTGCACCGATACCGGTTTGAAGCGGCTCTTTGACCGGTTGTCTCTGAATAACGCCAAGCGCTTTTCTTTCTATTGGTAAAAATTGATCGGTATGAATTGGACCTTTTCCATCAAGTGGAGAACCTAGTGGAGTAATAACGCGTCCAAGCATAGCATTACCAACCGGCATAGAAGCAACTCTGCCCGTACGTTTAACTTGATCACCTTCTTTTACTAAAGAAGAGTCACCAAACAAAACGCAGCCAACACTATCTTCTTCAAGATTAAGTACCATGCCAAAAACATCATTCGGAAATTCAACCAGTTCGCTAGCCATAACTTTTGACAAGCCATAAACGCGTGCGATACCGTCACCAACTTGCAGTACGGTTCCGAACTCATAAACATCAACTTCGTTTTGGTATCCGGAAATTTGTTTCCGTATTATCGCTGTTATTTCATCGGGTTTTAAATCTACCATAATACTTTTCCTTTAGAATTCACCTTAGGCGAATCATTAGTTTAACGAGGGTCCGCCAAATTTTAATTGAGTTTTTAATAGCGCTAATTGATGTTGAAGAGAAGCATCATAAATTTGGTCTTTGCATTTTGCAACAAATCCACCGATAAGTTTTTCATCAACTGCGAGCGTAAAAATGACTTTTTTGTTTAGAATTTTTTCAAATGCTGTTTTGATCGGGTCAAGCTCCTGACCGCTTAACGGATAAGAAGTAGTTAAGGCAACAGGCACAATCCCAAGAGCTTCATTCTTAAATTCAACAAAAGATAAAAGGACTTCTTCAAGAACATTTTCTCTTCCTTTGCGGATCATCAGGGAAACAAATTCAAAGAATTCGTTTGAAACTCTCTCTTTGAAGAGAGTGGTAAAAACCGCTGCTTTATCTTTTTCTTTGATGATCGGATTTTTAAAAAATCTCTTCACTTCATCAGTTTGCCCGAAGACGTGAAGAACGGCATCCACATCTTTTGAAAAAGTTTGTAATGCGTTTCTTTCTTCTGCAAAATCGAGGAGACTCTTTGCATATTTTACGGCAACTTTATTTACTGCCATGGTTAGTTCTTTTGAATTTCGTCAATATATTTTTTGATCATTTCGGCATTAGCGTTCTTATCAACACTTTGCTTTAAAATCTTTTCTGCAATTGAAAGAGAAAGATCGGCAACCTGGTTTTTGAGTTGATCAAATGCTTCATTTTTTTTGCGTTCAATTTCTTGCGAAGCATTTGCAATCAATTTTTGGGATTGCACTTTGCTTTCTTCAAGTAATTGAGTTTTAAGTTTCTCTGCATAAACGCGGCTTTGTTCAACAATTTTTTTCGCTTCATCTTCGGCGAGAAGGAGCTGCTTTTTATTTTCTTCAATCATCTGCTTGGCATCTTCGTTAGCTTTCTCAGCCATCTGCAAAGAATCTTTTATCTTTTGTTCTCTTTCAGCAAGTGCGGCAAGAATCGGCTTCCATGCAAATATTTTCAAGATGAAAAGCAAAATTAAAAAAGTTAGGATAGTCCAAACTGCCAAACCATAATTAACAGCAAGCAAACTACCGCCGCCACCTTCTTCGCCTGAGGCAAACATTGCCGACAAAGCGATGAGAGAAAAAACTAACATACTAATACCTTTAACTTTATACTTAAAGAAACGATCCCGAAATCTTTGCGGAACCGGTTATTATTTACCTGCAAGAATAAAGCAAATAACGAGAGCAAATAAAGAAATACCTTCGATGAGTGCCGCAGCGATAATCATTGATGTTCGGATGTTTCCGGCAGCTTCGGGTTGTCTTCCGCTAGCGTCCATTGCTGATGCTGCTAATTTTCCGATTCCAAGCGCTCCACCGATAATTGTCATTCCTGCGCCAATACCAGCGGCTAAAAGTGCAATACTACCTGTCATTGTGTTTCTCCTTAATTGAATAAATTATTAATGATCTTGATGATATGCCATGCCGATAAACAATGAGGAAAGCATGACAAAAATATACGCTTGAAGCAATGCTACTAAGATTTCAAGCAAGTAAATAAAAAGCGCCATCCCTATGGAAACCGGCGCAATAAAATAAGAATGCATAACAAAAATCAAACTGATCAATGCATAAATTACAATATGCCCGGCAGTCATATTTGCAAAGAGACGAACAGCCAGGGCAAAAGGTTTTGTGAATAAGCCGAGTAATTCCACCACTAACATTATCGGTAGCAATAATACCGGAACACCGGGAGGAATCAATCCTTTAAAATATCCGAAGAGACCATTTTTGTTGATTCCGGCTAACTGAATTACAAAAAAAGAAAATATTGCTAATACCGAAGTCACCGTAATATTACTTGTCACTGTTGCCGAATATGGCAAGAGTCCCAGAAAATTACTTAATAGGATGAAAAAAAATGTTGATAACAGATATGGCAAAAATTTTTCGTATCCCTTACCGATCGTCGGTTTTGCAATTTCATCACGTACAAATTCAATTAAGATTTCAAAGAGGGTACCGACACCCCTGGGAACAGGTGATTTTTTATAAGCATTTGATACTCTTAACATTAAGAAAATCAGAAGCGCAGCAGCAACCCACAAAAAAAATACATGCTTGGTTATGGATAAATCAAGTCCAAACAGATGAATTTGTGGAAGTGGAATAGAGCCGAACGGAGCAAAATCCAATTTATCGCTATCCATAATATGATGCATAATCCAATCGCTTCCCGAACCTGCGTGGGCGGTTGTATCTTGCTTCAAAGTATCAACAATTGTTGCTGTTTGCTGTTCACTCATATTTTTGTATCAGTATTAAGAATCTTTTGTTTCACCAAAATGAATATTTCAGCAGTGAGAAAGTAAAAATAAAATAAAAAGATGCCAAATATAAAATATTTTTGGTTAATCTTCAAGAAATGAAGAAGCAGAAAAACCATTCCTAAAATATATGTCATCCGAAAAAGCATTCCTCCTAAAACAGTTAAGAGGAAAACTTGTTCATTTTTTTGCAACGACCAGATAATGACTGAGAATCCAATTGCAAAATTAGGAAGAACAACTATTTGTGCAAAGAAAATTGAAAGAAAAAAATCATATTTTATTAAATTTTGTAAAAAAGCCGCATAAAGAAGAAGAAGAAGAAGAACATCTATCAATAACGTAAGAAAAAACAATTTATTTCTTTTCAGCATCCTGTTTTTTGCCTATTTGAATAACCGTCCTGATAAGATTATATGTTCCGGCAAAACCTCCGAAAAGTCCTAAGACAACCGTAAACCATGGAGAAGCGTTAAATTTGCCATCAAGCCAGGAACCAGCTAAAATCAATATTACAATTGTTGCGGCAAATTGAACACCGAGTCCTAAATAAGGTCCAGCATCTTTAAATGATTTGTTCACGCTATTATCATCTGTGTTAGATGTTTTTTTCATTATTCTCCATCGAACTTTTTCCTTCAAAACGGGCGCCTTCTTCAACAACCAAAATATTTGCAAATAAATCACCCTGTAATAATGAATTTTTTTCAAGTATTACTTTCCCGGATGTATGCACAGAACCAAATATTTTACCGCCAAGAGTAAGATTGGTTGCTTTTACTTCGCCATGAATTTCAGCATTATTACCAAGAACAATATTTCCTCCGATGGTTACATTCCCCTTTATAATTCCGTCAACTCTTAAACTTCCTTCAGTTGAAAAATTTCCATTAACTACAGCACTTTTATTTATTATGCTGAGATTTTCTAAACCGGTATCACTTGAAACGAACTTCATTTTTTCTCCTAATAATTAGCGAAATATTTTTCCGGATTGACAACAAAACCATTTTTCCAAATCTCAAAATGCAGGTGCGGACCGGTTGTAAGTTTACCCGTATTCCCGGAAAGTGCAATCAATTCACCCTGTGTAACAAACTCGCGGGTAGATTTTATTAACTGGTCACAATGTTTATAAACCGTAAGATACTCATCTGCATGCGCAATGATCAGCATATACCCATCATTGATAGTATAATCCGAAAAAATCACATAGCCGTTTGCAGCGCTATAAATTGGTGTGCCGATCTTCACCGAAAAATCCGTACCAAAATGTCCTTTGTCAGCAGAAAAACCACGACTAATAAAGCCATTAATCGGTTTTCGGATAATTATTGACGGTTCACTCTGCGAAAAAAACAACTCTTGAAATACTTTCCATATACTTCCATCTACTTCTTTTTTTTCTGTTGGAAGTTTCTTAATCAACGTTGAGTCGCCGAGGTAAATGGCATTTTTTAGGTTCTGGTTTGTCTTTTTAAGTTTTTCAACTTCGATTACAAGGATGTTAATTTTATCATTCAAAGATTGGAACTCACCAAATCCTTTAACTTTTAAAATATCACTTTCTTGAAGTAAAAGATATTTTGCGGGTGTAAAAGTGTAAAAGAGTGATACAAGCAAAAATATCAATGTCGAATAAAGAAGTACTGCAATAAAGAATACTCTCCCTTTAACCGTCACATTCTTTATTAGCGATTGATTTGAATTGGGAAAAACTATAACGGAGAATCCATATTTTGCCAGGAATGATCTCAACTTTTGCATAATCTTTTCATAAATAAAATTATAAATCTAATAAGTGTTCTATTTCTTGCAAAACCATCACGGGGAGCAGTTTTTGTCCACAGTTAAAATGAGAAAGCGGACAAGCCTCATAACCGTGGATTCCACAAGGTTTACACTGCAAATCGTTCAGACTAACAGTGCTGCTTTTCCCGTTATACGGTGAAAATCCAAAATCCGGAATTGTTGAACAATATATTGTTACTACCGGAATATCGGCTGCCATCCCAAAGTGGGTTGGACCGCTGTCGTTCGTTACCAACAGAACGCATTTAGATAAAAGATAAATTGTTTCTAAAACAGAAAACTTCCCGGCCGTGTTGATGCAACCCGCATTTAGAGTCAGCCGGATTTCTTCATTCAAATTAAATTCTGTTCCGGAACCGATAACCAAAATTAAATAATTTTTTTGTAGCAATGCACGGCAGATCGAAATAAAATGTTCTTTGGGGTATCTTTTCGTGAACCAAATACTCCCCGGTGATATTGCCACCAGTTTTTTAGATTGATCAACCGTAAAAAGAAAATCATCAATTTTCTTTTTTGCCGCATCATCAAAATTAACTTTTGGCAGAAATTTTGAATACCCTTCTTTTGCGTGATCAGAAACCAGCGAAATGTTTCTTGCCGCTTCGTGTAGATCATATTGATACTCAACGCAATGCTTATAAACAATTGACAGTGAAGCATTAGTAAATCCAATTGACTCTTCGATTCCCGAAAACAGAACAAGCAGTGACGAACGCAGCGAACGATGAGGGGCAATTACAACATCATAATTTTTGTTTCGTAATTCTTTTGCAAAAACAAAAAGCGCTCTGATTCCTTTATGGACGTTCCTCTTGTCATAAATAATTACCTCATGAACAAATGGTGAGGCAAGAAAGATTTCAGAATTTGTGGGAATAGCGACTACATCAATAATAGCGTTAGGATTATTTTTAGCTAGTATCTCGAGCATCGGTAATGTTAAAACTGCATCACCAAGAAAAGCAGTTTGAATCACTACAATTTTTTTTTGATTCAAAATTTCCATCTGTCGTGCATCCATAACCACTGTTCAGGGGAGGTCTTAATTGCTTCTTCTAAAATTGAGGTGTGGCGCTGGCTGATCTCTAAAAGTTTTTCTTCCTCGTTTTCAGGTAAATGATCCATTGAAACTTCTTCAAATCTCATAGTATAGGACAAGTCCTTTTCCCTTTTCATCAAAGCGAAAATTATCGGTGCGCCGGTTTTCACAGCTAATGAAGCCGGTCCGCTGAAACACGTTGATAATCTTCCGAAAAATAAAACGCGCTGACTTTCTTTCGGGGCTCTTTGATCGGCGGCAAGAAGAACAATATTCTTTTCTAACAATTCCTTGTAAAAATTTCTCACTGAAATACCGGGGGTTATCATTCTGTTCCCCCATTTAGACCGCTGTTTAACCATCCAGAGGCTAACTAAAGTATTTCTTTGCTCTTTCATAATAACGCCAAACGGGAAGCCCATTTTTTGCGAGATGGCGAGTGTAGCGTATTCCCAATTACCTAAATGTGAAATAAGTAAGATCACTCCTTTTTGTTCGGAATATTTCTGCTCGAGTAAAGAAAAGTTTTCCCAGTTAAAATATTTTTCAATATCCTTTACAGTTATAATCGGAAGACATAATATTTCAATTAAAGTTAGCGCCAGGCTTTTATAACAAGCAAAAGCTGTATGTTTAATTTTTGATTGGTTGAAACCGGGGAAAGCCAGCTCTAAGTTCTTTTTGACTACTCTTTTCCGTATCGGAATTAGATAAAAAAAAAGTAGCGCTAAAAAAAGCGCAAACTTCCTCGAAAGCCGGATTCCGAGCAGACAAAAAAACTTACTGAAAGAAGAGAAAAGGAAATATTCAAACTTATTTTTCAAACTAAATCTTAGTAGTTTTTAAAAAATGAAATTATTTTTTTTACAAATGTGGATTCCGATAATAATTCCTTGCTAAGCTAATTAGTTAGGATTCTTCTCTGCCACGAATCATCACGTAATTCTCCCCGCATTGTGGAGTTTATGAGTTGATAATCTGAAAAACCTGTTAAATCCGCAAAAACAAAAATTACTCCCCCTTCTAAATTATGATATTGCCATATCTCGTAAGGCTTCGAATCAAGTTGATTTGGGTATCGTTCAATTTCGCTCGGTTCACCATACAACAAAAAAACGCGTCCCCGGTCAGTTTTCCATCCTTCTTTTTTCATTGCTGAAAATTTCTGGTTTGCCTGCTCAACTCTGGAAAAATAATTCATAAAAGTTTCATTTTCCGGAGTTTCAGGGATCTCATCTCGTCCTTTCCAAAACTTGTAAAGAAATTCTCTTTTCCCCTCAACTGAGCTAACATTTTTAAATTGTTCCAGTTCGTTCCTGTTGGCGAGATATTTTGATTTTGCAAAAAAGTGATCACATTCTTCAACGGATAAAATTGCAAATTGGCTCGCCATAAAATCGGAATTTCCCATCGGTTTAAAAGATGTATCAGCTACCGACGGGTTGTAAACAAAGAATTTCTTCGAAGAAAAAGCTTTTTGGCTTGCCGTGGAATCCGTAGCTACTAAAACGAGTGTGTACGCGCCTGTAGGCATTTTTGAAATATTTACCGTACTAACCTCAACCCTGGATTCTGTTTTATTTGATAATGTTTTCTTTTTAGAAAAGACAACATTCCCACTTGCATTATAAACGAACGCATGCAAACCAATATTTCCATTTGCAGTTTCTAAATTATATAATTCGTTATAATAATAAACGACAGGTTGATTTTCTCCAAAAAGCAGGTTCGGTGCAGGAATTACTTCCATGGTGTTTTTATAAAAAACAGACCCTGGATTCTCACTATCCTGTATAATTCTCGAGGCAAGCTGGATATCACTTATTGAAAATATTTCGGTTGAAATTGGGAGCAAATTCATTTTATCTTTTAAAGAAACTTTGCTCTCTTGATTATGAATATCAACAGCCGATATTGTTAATAAATATTTTGCAGGAGTTAATGAATAACCAACTACCCCAATAAGATTTATATTACTTGCCAGCTCAATTGAATCTCTTACAACGTTTTTAACTCTCCAGTCCTTCTGTTGAACAACTTTTCCCGAAGAGCTATCAACTATAGTTAAGTTCATAAGGGCTTCAACTGTGTAAAGTGAATCACTTTTCTGCGGAATTAAAGTTGACTGCTGAATGGAATAATAAATCTCAAGATATTTTGATACTGCATCATATCTAAAAGTTGCGTAATCAAATTGAAGATTTATTTTTTTTTGAGGGAAAAGAGGAATCAGAAAAAAAACTAAGAGAAAGAAAAGTTTCTTCATAAGATTTTAGGAATAAAAAAGGCTGGCAAGTAACCAGCCTTTTTGGATTAATAACTAATTAAAAATTAAACTTAACACCGATGAGGTGGTTAGATTCAGAAAATTTTGCTGCACGGTAAGCGTAATCAACAACCATCTCGAGTCCAATATTTACTTTAACTCCAATGCCGGCAGTAACACCAAAAAATTGTTGATATTCATTGTCTGCAACTTCACCCATGTACGCATAGCCGCCACGGAGAAACAACATTTCATCATAAACAAATTCACCGCCGAATTTATATTCATCGTTTGCAAAATTGTTATTCTGAAATGCTGTTGCAACTCCCAGTTTGTATTGGTCACCAAGGCTGTAAGCATAAGACAAACCAAGTTCTAACTGAGAGGGTAATTCGAATGACGCTGCATCAATCGAATAAAAATTATCGCCTCTTTTAGCCTCTGATTCTGAAGCTACACGAATTAAATCAGGTCCATCATATTTCATTTGAGGACCAAGATTTTTTAGGGTAATTCCAAAATTTAGACCGTCCAACCCAGCCAATCCTTGGTACTGAATTCCAGCATCAAGTGCAAACCCGGTCGCACTGGTTCTTATAATTTTTTCAGAAACTAATTTCAGATTAACTCCAACACGAATCCTATCCGTTAGTGAATTGGCATAAGTTAAACCCAACGTTACAAAAGAAGGCGAGAAGGTTGAGCCGGTTCCATATGGATTATTATCCGTGGTAACCGGAATATCACCAAAGTTTAAAGTCCGCAAACTAAAAGCAAGTGAACCGAGGTCACTGAAACTGACGCCAACCGCGGCAAACGACATTGAAATATCCGCGATATAGTTCAAATGTGAGAACATTGTTTCTGTACTAGATTGGGTTCCGCCAAACCCGGCAGGATTATAAAACACCGCATCCAACCCAGTAACACTCGAAATATTAGCGCCATTCAACGCAAGACCTGAAGGGCTTGAAGGAATCAATAATTCCTGGGCACCTGCAGTACCATTTCTTTTAGCGCCGCCGGCAAAAACTTCCGAAAATAAAACTGTTCCGAAGAGCAGTACTGTTAGAAAATAAGTGATCTTTTTATTCATTTTAATTTTTCTCCTATATAAAATTCAAGATGAAGGGGAACCTAAAAGGTTCCCCTCTTGCCTTAAATTCGATCCAAGTATTGTGTTTCCTGAATAATGGCAATTTTGAGAACTTTTGTACCGGCACCTGGAATTTCAACATAAGCGATGTACATTCCACTTGCTATAGGCAACTGATCCATGTTTTTCAAATCCCAATCTAAGAATTGAGAGTCTCCGGATTTCTGATATCTTTTGATCAATACGCCTGAAAGCGAAACGATAGTAATAGTCGCTTGTTTCGGTAAGCCGATAAAACGAACAAATCTATTATACTTACTCTCTTCAAGTGCGTGAGATCCAAAATATGGATTTGGAAAAACGCTTATTTTTTCAATATTAGCTTTTGCCGCTGCTATATTATGAGTGTTCGCAGCGGGAGCTGTTACTGAAAATTCATCTCCAACGATAATAGGTTTATAACCGCTGATTTTGATAACAGTTCCTGCTTCAGGCAGATCTCCGCTAAATGAGATACCACCAATTTTATGATCAAGAATTTTAGAAGCTACAGCTTCCTTAGCAGGCAGATTTGCGTAATCTAGTGTTGCTGATTCGAAAGCATAAACTTGTTCCCATTCACCGCCAGCTAACTGTGTCCATTTGCGGTCAGGAATCGCTTTTGCTGAATCTTGTGCACCCGGATTTTTATCCATTACTTTAAGGAAAAGTCTTTTCGCATCTGCGGGATTGTCATATCTCCCTAAAGACCAAACTTCAAAAGGCAGTTTTTCTGTTTGACAAAGAGAATCGGTTCGCATCATGACGGTATTTTCGCTTAGACCACCTTGTCTTCCGGCTAGAAAATACGCACTAGAATCACTGAAACGAATTTCATAATTCTCGTAGCCCATACCTTCATCTTTTTGCAGCGCTTGCCAATTTAAACGGGCTAAAGAACTGCGTGGATAAATCGTCCATTTCTTGGTTGAATTTGTTTTACCATTGAAAACATCTGTAGGCGTTGCTAATACTTTTCCGCCCGGACCTTTAGTTTCCAGTACACTTTTAACCCTATATTTCATGCTTTTAGCTGCAATAATGCTATCTAAACCTGTGTTTCTAACTACAACAGAGAAACCGTCAGTCACTAATTTATTCGTGATACTGTCTTTCCCAAGTTCGGGGCTGTGTTTTAACAATGTATCAGCCGGTGTTTTTGAGGTGTTTATTAAGTTAAAAACTAAGGTTACAAGAGAATCCTTAGAATTATCCCAGTTCTTTATAACAATTGAATCGGAATCGAAAGTAACTTTATATGAATTACCATTTAGATCTAAAGGATTTACTACAAATAAATTAACATCTGCGTCTGTTGAACCAACAGATTGTTTCGCAGGAATAAATTCTCCATTCGCATAATCGAAGGTAACGTCTATCGGTTGAGCAGCCGGACGAACTTCTATAATCTGCGGAGGACTTTCAAGATATCTTGGATCGCTATCACCCGAGTAACCAAAAGCAGTAACTGCGAAATAATAAGGACTGCCGTTAATTAAACTAATATTTTTTATTCTATCAGTTACGGTGGTAAAATATCTTTTGAGACCAGAATTTGGTAAATCAAAAACAGTTTGTTCAACTTTTACGCCGTTGATCTCACCAGATTGTGTAATTTTTGTTACATCATTTTTCAAATCAACAATACCAAGTAAGGTCTGATCTGCGCCGGCGATATCTGAGAACTGCCATATTCTATAACCTTCAAAGTTATAGGTCGTATCAGCTTTCCCTTTTCCGAGTATTAATTTATCAATTGCATTGTAACTTTCCGAATTTGGTTCCCAGAGTAAGGTGATTTTCTTATCATCGCTAAAGGTCTTAACTTTAGGAGGATCCGGAGATGGGGTCAAGCTAAAATCATTATCGTATGCAATTTGTGCTGTTTTTGTTTTTTTCTTTAATTCGGTGATACTATTCAAATTGCTGGTACCACGAGCAATAACTAACCCGACCACAACTTCTTGTGTATCACCGGGAGCCATTGTGAATGGACCAGAACTCATTAAGTGCCTTCTATCATCCGGTTGGGACGAACCGCCAGGCCAGCCTACGGGTCCTTCATACCAGCCGGTTCCTGCCACAGGGTCGCCAGCTAAAATAATATTTGTGGTCAGCCCTGTATTCGGATCAATAAATTGATTCCCTCTTTTATCTTTACCTGTCATATAGTTGTAAAACTGAACAGAACCGGCGGCAACACCCTGATCGGGATCCTGATAAGGACTTGTGTTGTTGTTGATATAAAATGTAAACCCGGTCATGGGTAAATTCTTATATCCATGGCGCCATTTACTTAAAAATTTTGCGCTGTCAGTTGCTTCACCTTCAACCATCGGACCCTGGAAAAAGACATATCCAACAGAAGGGGGATTCAATCCATAATACTTTTCATCATTGTTGTCTCCATTATAGGTATACCCTAACTTCAATATGGTATCACAACCGGTGTAATCATCACCTGCATCACCCAGGTCTGTGTCTGACCAGTATGCAAGATACACTTCACGTAAAGTTAGATTACCTTTGTTGATTACGGTGTATTTCTTAAATACCATGTCGCCCAAATCGCCCGTTCTGTTAAAGCCAAAAACGGTCATTTGTTGTTCGAGTCCCATGGGGGCGGTACCATAGGTATAAGTAGAACGTGTATTATCCATATCATTGCTAACACACCAGAGAACTTCATCGCCGACAAATTCAGGAATTTTGTTCCCATTTTCATCCAATACGAAGGGTGCCCCGTCGGCAATTGGCCATTCATTATAATCCTTTTCATAAGCATCACGCCTTGGTCCCGGCGGAAGAGCTTCCCAACCTTTCCTAATCTTATAAACTCTATACTGAGTTAAATTAGGATTGTCGGCTTCGCCATTAGCAAGTATTTTACCTGCTTGTAATCCATGGCGGTAGACCGAACCATTTACACGAATTTCACGACCTACTTTAGCGCCCCAGATTAATCCATCTTCGTAGATGGCAGAAATCGTTGCGTTTTCGCCACCGGGCCAATAGAACCCAGAGCCATCAGTTTGGGGGTCATGAGAACCCATACCATTATTGCTCACCCACATGAATATTTGGTTGATAGCAATATACTGATTGAAATCGTTTGTATTGGTTTTTGATAACTGTTTTTTATTTTCATCACTCTTATCTCCTGCATTCACCAAAACAGTAGTAAAGCTGAAAAGAATAAGAAGGGTTACAAAATGAACATATCTTTTTTTGATCATAAATTTCTCCTTTGTATTTACCGATAAATCAGGATTAGTAATCAAGACGAACCCCTAATCTTATTTGTCTCGGAGTTCCAAAATTGCCCGAAGTATAAATATTCGCTAAATATAATTCTTTGTACAAATCGGCGGTTGCTTGTCCATAATTAGACTTTAAATTCTTCAGTTCTTCTCTACCCGTTTCTGTCGCTAAATAGCCGTCATCATATGCATCTCCAGATTGACCAAAGACTGCGATAACGTTTTTAGTATTCAACAGATTTACAACCCATACATACACGTTCAGATTTAAACCAGCAACCTGAAATGATTTGTCTATCCGTGCATCCAACTGATAATTCCACGGCGTGGTAGAGCTATTCAAAGGTTCGGTAGGAGGAGTAGTATTGGCATAACCGGTATATTGAGTGTAATTGGAGCCGCTATTAAAAGTGAAGAGTAAATTGGCACCAACCTGCTCGAGGATTTTCATTCCGAACAATTCGGGACCGTCATTTTTATCGTAGCGATAATCTACATTAAAAGAACCTCGATGAGCTTGGTTGAAGGATAACGGCGCTATTTGTACCGGTAAAAATGGCTCAGCAGTTGGAGATTGCCAAACACCTCTTCCCGCTTCAGTCGGGGTTGACCCCGTGCCTTGTGCATCAGAATAGGTGTAATCAAAAGAAGCGTAGATCCTTTGGGTTCTTCTCAGGTCTAACTTAAACTCTATTCCCTTTACTGTCGAGAAATCCCCATTTTGCAATGAATAATATTTAACGTGCGCTGCAGTTGGTTCTGCAAAAACAGTACGCAACTGAACTTGATCTTTAATATCCTTGTAAAAACCGGTAACATCAAAAGCAAAATTATCACCTAATTGCTGTTTGAATCCTATATCATACTGGGTAGTTCTTTCAGGTTTAATTCCATAGCCAACCGGATTTAATTCAGCGAAGCCGCCTTTAATAATATCCGAACTTCTGTTAAATCCTTGATAGATATTACTTAACTGAGACTGTTGAATAAATTTTCCGTATTGGGCATGAAAAACTGTTTTATCTGTTACCGGGAAAGAGAACCCAAAACGAGGACTCACTTGAGATGTCGGATTAACATCTTTCATATAAGCAGGGTCAATAATTCCATCTTTGAATTGCACATTACTGGGATTTAGAAATTCTCTAGAGTCGGTGTTGATGTAATCATAACGGAAACCGACATTTAGTACTAAATCAGAAAATTCCATTTTATCCTGGACATAACCAGAAATAAACATTGGCTGTTTTGGACCCTCAGGTCCGCTATCTAATGTATTTCCATAGACATCATAGCCATAATTATCTAAACGATTATATATTAATCGAACGTCACCATCTGCCACAGATTTTACATTTTGCGCAATTGGTCTGGCGCCAATCGAATAACGACGGATAGTATAAGTTGTAAAATCACCGCCGGCTTTAAGCTCGTGATGTTTTCCTAATTGATACAGAAAATTAATTTTTCCGCCAAAGGAAGCCGTTTTTTGTTTGCGGTAAGTGGTATTGGGGACTTCATATTTTGCCCATTCAATTCCATATGCTAAATAACCGGTTCGTAATTGTCCATCTCCAAGCATGGTTCGTCCATATTTAGCGTTTTCAACAGAATCGCCATACATTGTTATATTATGCTTAAAAATGGGGTCCATTTGAACATAAAAATCGTTAAAATAATTTACGATAACATCATAGAATGCATTTGAACTTAAAACATGTGTTAATTTTAAGCTCGATGAAAGTGTTCTGTTTTCATTCAAAGCAGCATTGTTTTGATTAGCAATGCCAGTCCAGCCCACTCCACCGCGATTTGTGCTGTAGGTATAGTTTCCATTTAATCTTAAGCTAAATGCTCCTAGATCCCAAGTTATATTTCCTTGACCTTGATAAGTATTAGCAGCCTGATTTAAGCGCATCCCTTCAGGATAAACTATATCAAAAGTATCCGTGGGAGAATTGGGATTAAAGATTCCTTTAAAATCATAGCCTCTATTAAATGCAGCTGGGGTTTTTTGGAAAACATTATTTCCCGCAAAGAAAAACTTTAAATTTTTATAGGTAGGAATAATAGGACCACCCGCTGTAATAACGTACTCTGAATACCCATAACTAAAACCACCCAAATATTTCTCACCTGGTTTTGCGAAGGCATCAGTAATAACTTCGGTGGTTAAACTATAATTTTCTGAACCTGATTTTGTTTGTGTACTAACAATACCGCCATTGGCTCCGCCAAACTCTGCGGAGTATCCGCCGGCTTGAACTTGAATTTCTTCGATAGCATTTGTAATAGTAGAAGATCTATTACCGCCAAAAACCGGATTGTTCACCAAAACTCCATCAATATAAAATGCAACTGCATCACTGCGGCTTCCGCGAATGTACAAGTTACCGCCTTTTTCTACAACTCCGGTTTGCTGGGCTACCACAGCATTAACACCGCGAATAGGTAAATTCTTAATATCTTCAGTTCGAACAACGCTTGTCGCATTGGTGATATTTTTATTTACTAAAGGTCTTTCGGCAACAACAATAACTTCTTCTTGTTTAAAAGCTTCGGACGGTAGTTTAAAATTAACTTCCGTGGTAAGGTTAACCGACACATTTAGATTGGTAGTCTCTACTTGTCTGTAACCAACATACTTGGCAACAACTGCATATTTTCCCGGAGATACATTAAGAATAATATATTCACCATTGAGATTTGTTGCAGCACCTAAGTTCGTCCCTTGGACCATAACGCTTGCGCCAATTAAAGGTTCACCCGTTTCAACATCGGTTACCTTTCCAGAAATTTTTCCGGTTTGAGCAAAAATTCCGACGGAGAAGAGCAAGCCTGCTATGATAAAAAATAGTTTACGCATCTTTTCAACTCCTTTATTATTTAGATCTTATTGCTAAGGGTGAATTTTTTTCAACTACAAAATATGGTTTTTTAGGGTCGCCAACGCCATAAACAAAGTATTGGTAACCGGTATCAAAAGTATAAGTTGTATC
>Ga0210050_1001002_pt1 | contig 32879 bp, 45 predicted proteins | sample CryGey132114_all_FD_185463 | JGI IMG/M metagenome (GOLD analysis project Ga0210050, IMG submission 185463) | Groundwater microbial communities from aquifer - Crystal Geyser CG22_combo_CG10-13_8/21/14_all (SPAdes) (version 2) | ecosystem: Environmental > Aquatic > Deep subsurface > Groundwater ... | reverse complement strand
AAACGCTCATAAAAAAAAGCCCATAAAGGGCGGCAAAAACTATACATAAACGTGAGGAAATTATGACACAGGTACTGAAAGAAAATCAAACACTCGCAAGAGTTCGTGAAGAAATCCAGCGTCGGGCCATCAGCCAAGGCGCGGCAGCCAAAGAAATGGGGGTCAGCCCAACCACGCTGACCCAGTTATTGAATGGTACCTACGGGGCCGATCCTTCAGCTCAGCTCGAAAAACTGGAAAAGTGGCTGATGGCTCAAGTTGCTGCTTCAATGCAGCAATCCAAACTCCCGCCGGTACCGGGCTGGGTCAGTACGGGTACCGCAGAGCGGATTATTTCTGCTCTGGGTTATGCCCAGCTGGCCGGGGATATTGCCATTGTCTATGGTGGGGCTGGGCTGGGTAAGACCACGGCCAATCTGGAATATCAGCGTCGTTTTCCCAATGTCTGGATCGCCACTATGACCCCGGCTTCTGCCAGCGTTGCGGCCAGTCTTGAAGAGATTTGCTTTGCCCTGGGAATGAAAAACCCGCCCCAAGGGGCAGGCCGGATGATGCGTGAAGTGGTTCGCCGCGTTGCTTCATCGGGAGGTCTGCTCATTATTGATGAAGCTCAGCACCTGTCAACCGCAGCCCTGGATACGATTCGCTCTATTCATGATGCGACCGGAATCGGTATCGCTCTGGTGGGCAATGAAGCAGTCTATTCACGCATGACAGGCGGAAACATGGCTCCATACCTGGATCGCCTCTTTTCCCGCATTGGTAAGCGTGTTCGGCTTACCAAGCCGACCAAGACAGATATTGAACGTCTGGCCAATATCTTCGGTGTGAGCGATGAAGATTCCCTGACCTGGCTCAAAGACATTGGCCGTCGGGCTGGTGCTTTGCGCTCTGTAGTAAAGGTTTTGCGCCTGGCTACCATGATTGCCAAAGGTGAAAGCCCGAGCGCGGCAGATATTGAAGCTGCCTGGAAAGACTTGGGGGTATAGGCCATGAAAAACTTTATTCGGAAAACAAATAAACAAAACAAGTGGACAGAAGTTCATCTTGCTCACAAGAACTCTATCCTGGATCGCGCAATTTGTGGAAAGCTTCTTCCCTCACGGCAGGGTGGAAATGAAAGTTGGGTTCCTACTTTTGAACCTGTCACCTGTCGCCCGTGTTTGGCCAAACAACACAAATGGGAACAGGGGGCCGAAGCATGAACTTAATGTTTGAATTTGGTGAGCGTCTCAGAGTGGGCAGAAAAAAATTAGGTCTTACTCAACGCGAAATGTCCGAGAAAATCGGAATCTGCTATAAGACGTTGATTCTTTATGAGTCGGGGAAAAGGTATCCTCAGGTTACTATTCTGCCTGCTCTTGCTGCAATTGGGGTTGACCTTAATTATCTGGTTTTAGGGGCCATTCAGAATGGTTTTTCCTGCCCGTACTGTGGCTGCTTATATGCTGATGATTTCTCTCTAGATAAAACATTCCAGGCATGTTATTTTGTCAAAACCGCGAAATGTGAATCCTGTCATCGACATGTGATCATCGAGTCTGACACCAAGACCATTTATCGTTTGGTTGGAATTGAAGATGAATTAGATTGGCTTGTCCACTGGGTTGTTTCGCTAAAGGGGGAGAAACACAATCTCCTTAAAAAAGTTCTTCTTAAAGAGATTGCGCGACTCGAAGATCTCGCGAGTGAAAATCTTTTAATTAAGGATGGTGATAAGGCATGATTCACACACCTAAACCCTGCCACTGCAACCGTCCCTCCCATTTCTGCGCCTGCCCTAAAAACTGGGCGGCGTGCTCTTCCTGTCAGGCTGAAATAACCTGGGTCAAGACCAAGAACGGGAAAAACATGCCGATCAATGGGCATATCCGCGCAAAGCTCTTTGAGCACGGAACCCATACCCCGCACTGGAGCAGTTGCCCTCAATCAGAGCAGTACCGCAAACGTCAGGCAAAGTTCCAATCCGCAGCGGAAGCGGCAATGCAATTGGAACAGGCTACACGGAAAGCTTCTGCCTATGTTCGGCGCGAAGTCCCAAAGCTGGTGCGCCAGATGGATCTCTTTGCTCAGAACAATCTCGAAGAACTTCATGCCCTGCGCGAAAAACAGATGGGAGGCCCTAAATGAGAGAATCTGTATTTTACCCTACGCCCTACATTGGGGTTTACCAGCATGCCAGCACCCTGCTTTATCACCTGCGCAATCTTCGCACAGGCAGAATCATTCAGCGCTCTTATCCCACAGTTGGAGCGGCCCTTCACGCTCAAAAAATACTTGAAGAAGGGAGCCCTGACCAGCTTAAAATCTTGCCTCCTGAAATCAGAATGCAGCAAGGAGGTTTCGTTTATTCCCCTCAGGCCCGCCATGTCTTTGATACCCCTGAAGAAGCACTGGCCTTTGGTAAACAGTATGAGCGCGAAAGCTTGGATCAATCTATGGATATTCACTTTGGTTTGGATGCCACCATTGAAGCTCTGACTGAAGAACTCAAAGCATTGGATGAATGTATCCGGGGGTGCAGAGCATGAAACCTGATCGCCGCAAGGAACTGGGAATTATCCATGCCGCCAAAAAGCGCTTGGGTCTCGATGATGATTGCTATCGCGATCTGCTCGAAGGTGTAACCGGAAAGCGCAGTGCTGCTGACCTCGACGACAATGAACGCCAGAAGTTGATTGCTGAAATGGAGCGTTTGCAGGGCAAAAAACCGTGGCATAAACCCCGTGTAAACTTGCCCGACGATAAAATCCGCATGGTCAAGAAAATCTATGCCATGTTGGGCGACCGGCCCGTGACATATATCGAAGCCATGCTGAAACACATGTTTGGTGACAAAGCTCCTGATAGGCTTGAATGGGCCACACCTGATCAACTGCATAAGGTTGTGGCGGCTCTGGTTTATGACCAGAAACGGAGAAACACGCGATGAGAATCAAATGCCCCTCTTGTTTTGCTGAATTCGATCTGGCTTCTGCGCTGGATAGCGAAGCTGGGCGTGAATTGATGGTGGTTTTGGCAAAGCTCGAACCCGCAACCTCTCGCCCCCTTGTTTCATACCTGGGCCTGTTTCGCTCTGCCTCACGCGCTCTTTCCTTTGATCGTGCCTTGCGACTGGCTCAAGAAGTTCTGGCTTTGGATTCAGACAAAGCTCGGTTATCCACAGGGCTTGCAAAAGCTGTGGAAATCTTGCGCGAAAAGCAGGCTTCAGGGAACTGGAAACCCATGAACAATCACAACTATCTCAAGCGGGTTCTGGAAGGCTTGCCCTCAGATTCTACTCAAGCTGTGATTACTCCAACCCCCATGCCTGCCCGCCCAACGTATCAAAGTAAAACGGCTGCGGCCCTGTTTGCCCTGGAGGATATTAAAAATGGTTGAACGCCAAGAACCGCCGAAATGGCTGCGTGATGTGGTTTCTGATGGTCTGAAGCATCTCGTTGTTTTGGGGTTGCCTGGTCAGCCCCCGGCAGAAACCATCGGTATGACCGGCAAGGCTTGGATTAAGGCCCTGTGGAAATACTCTACCTCATGGGATGAAGCTCAGGACAGACCCCGTCTCGAAGAAGCATTCTTGACCATGCTTCCTGAAGTGGAGCGCTGGCCTGTTCCTAAAGATTTGATTGCAGCCCTGCCCCCACGGCCAGAACCCTTAAAGCTCATGGCTCCCAAAATGACCGAAGAGCAACGCCTCTTCAATATTGAGCAAGTTCAGAAAATTAAAGCCTCACTGGCAGATTTTTTCAAAATGCCAGCGCCTGCAAAGGATAAAAGATAATGGAACAGCCCTCTCTTTTCCCGCTTGAAGAATATACAAAATTGCCACAAATATCTGAAGATCAAATTGGTGTTCTTGAGTTTGAATTGGGCAAAGAAAACGCTCTGACAATTATCAAGGCTCTTGGTGGTCTATCTATCAAAGTCCCTCGTCAGCCAAACGGGACAGATTATGAATTCTTTGAGCAAAAGCTTGGTCTGGAATTGGCTCGACTTCTTGTATTGAAGTTTGGTGGTGAAGAGATTTATATTGTTCGTAATCGCGCCAAAGAAGCCAGGTCTATACACAGAGAGGCTATACAAATTTTTCGCAATTTTGTTTCACAAGGAAACTCACGTCGTAGGGCGGTGCATCTAACAGCATTACAACTCGGTAGAAGTGCGCGAAATATCTATTACATTCTCGATGAATACAAGGTTTAAGAACCGAAAACACACTCAGTTTGATTTAGTTCACCACGACTTAACCCCTTCATTTTTGGCATTCTCAATCCAGGAGGATGCCATCATGCCCAAACTTTCACCCAATTTCTATCTTTCTGAATTAACAGTTTCTCAGACTGCTGCCCGTCAGAATATTTCAAATGAACCCGGTGCGGCGCATATCGCCAATCTGGAGCGCCTCTGCAAAACGGCCCTTCAGCCCCTACGCGATAAACTGGCCCGCCCCGTGCTGATCACCAGCGGGTACCGTTCCCCGGCTCTGAATCGGGTCATCGGAGGGTCAACTACCTCAGCGCACATGGACGGACGCGCCGCAGATATTCACGTTCAAGGCATGTCTTCCTCTCAGCTTATGCGGTATATCCATGCTATGAATCTGCCTGTCGATCAGGTGATTGATGAATTCGGCTCCTGGGTGCATGTTGGCATTGCTCAGGCAGGTGCTAATCCGCGCCGTCAGTATTTGATCGCCCGTTATTATAGCGGCAGAGTCTCTTACGACCTGGCTAAATTTTGATGCGTAAAGTTCAGTTTTATTTGGGGAATCGGGGCTGGCATTACATGGTGGGTGATTTCACCAGTCAGCCCTTTCCCTCTCAGCAAATGGCCTTTGAGGCCTATCATATCGCATTCACAGATCGGAGACCTCATGGAAAATAATCAGCCTGTACAGGAACAGCCTAAAAAGCCCTGGTATACCTCAAAGACCCTGATCTTTAACGCCCTGGCCGCTGGCCTAACTGCCCTTGAAGCCAGTACAGGGATGCTAAAGCCTCTGGTGGGTGAAAACTTCTACCTGATTATGGCGGGTGTTTTGCCTGTCGTGAATGCTGTTCTGCGGGTGGTTACGACTCAGCCCCTTGGCAATACAGGTGGTGAGCCATGACATTAACGCTTGAGTGGGGGCAGGTCGCTTGGGCTTCAGGTTTGGCTGTGGCCTGGTCTGCTCTTTTGATTGGAGTGATTCAGCGTCTTGTTTCAAAGGTTTTTTCAAGCTTTGAAAAAAAGGTCGCCGAAGAAAATAAGCAGTTCATAGCGCAACTTGAAGCAAACCGCTTGGAGCTTCAGCGTGTGGAGGCTGAATTCAGAAAACTCCTGGTTGAATTGCCCATTCAGTACCAGCGCCGTGATGACACAATCAGAGACCAGACGGTGCTGAATGCCAAGCTAGACAAGGTTTATGAAATTATGCTGGAGTTGAAACGAAATGCCTGACATTATGGATATTGCCCGTGCCGAGCGCGAAACCCTGCGCTGGATTATTTTGTCTGCCCTGTGGCATGCCCGGCCCTATGGGTGCAGCGAGTACCTGATTCTGCGTACCGCTCAAGACGTGCCTCTGCGCGTTACCCAAGATCAGGTCAGGCAAGAAATGCACTACCTCAAGGGCCGTCACCTGATTGAAGTCAATGACAATCAGCCTCTCTGGCACGCAACCATTACCCCCGATGGCGAAGATCTGGTGGATTATCGTTCTGATTGTCCTGCCGGTATTGCCCGCCCCCCAAAGTGGTAAACATGGCGAAACCCTCAAAGATTGCAATCATGCCTTCCGAAGTGCGCGAATGGCTTGAAAAAGCTTTGATAGATCGTGGCTTCTCTGGCTACAAAGAACTTGAGGCCCTGATGAAAGACAAGGGCTTTGATATCTCTCATGCGGCTATTCATCGCCATGGGCAAAAGCTTGAGCGCCGTTTAAGTGCAATCAAGGCCAGTACAGAGGCTGCTCGTATGATTGCTCAATCCGCCCCTGATGATGCCGATCACCGCTCTGCTGCCGTCATTTCATTGGTGCAGACAGAACTCTTTGAAGCCCTGCTCAATTTGCAGGATGCCGAAGATGCCGATCCTGGCGAACGGGTCAAACTGCTTTCAGGTGCGGCCAGAGCCATTTCTGAAGCCAGTCGTGCCAGTGTCAGTCAAAAACGCTGGGAAGATGAAGTTAAGTCCAAACTCTCTGCGCTCGAAGCCCAGGCTCAAGAACAGACCAAAGGCAAAAAACGCTTAGATCCAGAAACCCTTCGCGCAGTCAGAGAGGCCCTGTATGGGGTCTGATGGGCCTGTTCTCTATCCTTATCAGCAGCGCTATCTGAAAGACGATTCCCGCTTTAAAGTCGGGATGTTTTCGCGTCAATGCGGTAAAACATTTACCACAACACTTGAATCGGTTTTGGATTGCTTGGAGGGAGAATCTGAGGGGAGACCCCGACGCTGGACGATCCTCTCCGTTTCAGAAGACCGCGCCAAAGATGCGATAGACAACGGGGTTAAACTGCATTTGAATGCCTTTCAAATGGCCTTTGAATACCTCGAAGAAGAATTCAGCAAAGAAGACAAAGCTTATGAGGTGCGGCTTCCTGGTGGTTCCAGGATACGGGCTATTGCAGCCAATCCGCGCACTGCACGCGGCATGACAGAAAACCTGATTCTGGATGAATTTGCTCACCATCAAGACAGCCGTGCCATCTGGACAGCCCTTTTCCCGGTGATTTCCAAACCTGGCCTAAAACTGCGCGTCATTTCTACGCCCAACGGCAAGGGCAATAAATTTTATGAAATCATGACCTCAGACAAAATGGGCTTTACCCGACACATTACAGATATTTATCAGGCGGTCGCTGATGGGTTGCCTCGCAATATTGAAGAGCTTAAAGCGGGCCTGAATGACCCTGATGCTTGGGCACAGGAATTTGAATGTAAGTTTATCGACGCGGCCACAGCTTGGCTGACCTATGACCTGATTGATAGTTGTGAAGACCCTTATGCTGGAATTCCAGATCTTTATGCCGGAGGCTATTGCTACCTGGGGGTAGACTTTGGCCGTGAGCGCGATTTAACCACAATGTATCTGCTCGAAAATGTCGGGGATGTGCTCTGGCTGCGTGAGTATCGCGAACTCTTCAGAACCCCCTGGCATCAGCAAAAAGAAGTCATCAATGAATTGTTCAGAAAATACCGGATTCTCAGGGCTGCCATGGATTCAACGGGAATGGGCAGTGAGCCTGTTGAATGGGCGAAATACCAGCACGGACACAGCAGAGTAGAAGCTGTGAATTTTAGTGGTGAGCGCAAATTGAATATCGCGACGGTACTCAAAACCCGTATGGAAGACCGTCTGATTAGAATTCCCCATGTACAAGCCTTGCGTGATGACTTACATTCAGTCACCAAAACCATTGGCCCCACTGGAAGCCCTCGCTTATCTGCCGGTCGGGCAAATGGCAGTCACGCGGATAGATTCTGGGCTCTGGCTCTGGCCTGTGCTGCCGCAGATACCGAAGCTCCACCAGATTACAGTCAGATACAGACAACAGGCCAAACAGAAAAAGATCTCCCTCTGCGTACCTGGGGGAGCATTTCAGGAGTAAATTATTGTGGATACTAAAAAACCAAACCTGATTGAAATTGCGACGACAAACGACGGGAGAGATATTACCCGTGGTTATACTGAAGCCCTGCCCTATTTGACTCCTTCAGACAAAGTGTTGACCCAAGCTGGTGGCTTGCAGGGATATGAAGAACTGCTCAGAGATGATCAGGTATCTGCCTGTTTTTCGCAACGCCGCAATGCTGTACTTTCCCGTCCCTGGGATGTGGTTCCAGGTGGAACAAAACGACAGGACAAAGCCGCCGCTGAATTGGTTGAAGCAACCCTGAAAAACCTTGAATTCGATACCATCACCGATCACATGCTTTATGCCCGTTTTTATGGCTATGCTGTGGCAGAGGTCATGTGGGAGATTGAAAACAGCCAGGTCAAACTTTCAGACATTCGCGTGCGTGATCGTCGCCGCTTTGTCTTTGCCCCGGATAACAGTTTGCTGCTTTTAACCAGTCACAATGTCATGGGTGAGGCCCTGCCAGAGCGTAAATTCTGGACGGCTTCAGTGGGGGCCTCTCATCATGATGAGCCCTATGGTCTGGGCTTGGGTCACTCACTCTATTGGCCCGTCTGGTTCAAACGTCAAGGGGCAAAGTTTTGGGCGCGATTCATGGAAAAGTTTGCAGCTCCAACCACAGTTGGCACATTCCCCAACGGAACCGATCAGGCAGAGCGTTCTATGCTCTTGGGGGCAGTTCAGGCTGCGGCCACTGATGCCGGGATTATCGTGCCCGAAGGTGTAAAAATTGAACTGCTCGAAGCCAGTCGTGGCGGGAATGCCTCTTATGAGCAGTGGCTTCATTATTGGGACAGCGCCATTGCAAAGGTTATTCTGGGTCAGACCATGACCACAGAAGACGGAAGCAGCTATTCTCAAGCGACTGTGCATTATGACGTGCGCCAAGACCTTGTGAAAGCTGATGCTGATCTGGTCTGCCAGAGTGCAAATAACTCCTGGGTGCGTTGGTTGATTGATTTCAATCTGCCCGGTGCAGCCTACCCAACACTTTGGCGCGACATGGAAGATGCCGAAGACCTGAAATCCAGATCAGAGCGAGACAAAGCCCTCTTTGACATGGGATACAGACTCACACCTAAAGCCCTTAAAGAAGTGTATGGGGACGATTATGAACCCATTAAACCCGAACCATCCACAACAGGCGAAGCTGAAAAACTTAAGGGAAAGACAAGCGCTGAACAAAAACGCGAACTTAAGATTGGTTTTCAGATGCCAGAGCTGGCCGAGGGAGACAAAACTGAATTACCCCCAACCCCCGTCGAACCTCTTACCCAGACCCTGGATGAACAGACTGCCCCGATCTGGAAAAAGATTCTGGCCCATATCCAGAATCTGGTGGACACTGCCCCTGACCTACCCAGCCTGCGCGATGCCCTTTTGAATGCCTATGCAGATCTGCCTGGTGATGAACTGGGTGAAATTATGGGGCTGGCCCTCATGACGGCTGAACTGGCGGGTCGCTTTGATGTCGAGCAGGAGAATGATAATGAAGCCTGAGTCTGAAAAAATCCTTTTTAGAAGTGGCCCACGATCAAAATCTCATTTCGTGCCCAATGGTATAGGTAAGGCTTTGTGCGGTGCAAAAGCAAAAAATTGGCAAAAGGTAGAGATTCCCTCATACCCTAAATGGATCAGTCTTTGCGTAGAATGCGATGGCTTGAGTAAGGAATCTGAAAATGCCTGAACCATCTATCTCAGGCGTCTTTCGAGAGCCTTTCCAGGAGCAAGTCGCTTTCTTCCGGCAGAAGTTGGGCAATCAAGTACCCACAGAACGCTGGACAGACATGCAGAAAGAGGCACATGATCGGGGCTTTATCGTGGCAGGCGCTGCCAAAGCAGATTTACTCGCTGACCTGGCTGCCTCTGTAGATAAAGCGATCAGTCAGGGAACAAGTCTGGATGCCTTTCGCAAAGATTTCAGAAGCATTGCTGCCAAGCATGGCTGGGATTATCGCGGGGAGTTTAACTGGCGCACAAAGGTCATTTACCAGACCAATATGCTGACCAGTTATTCAGCTGGCCGTCTGGCTCAACTGCGTGAGGCAGGCTTCACGCACTGGGAATACATTCACAGCAAAGCCGTGGCTCACCCTCGCAAACAACACCAAGCCTGGGATGGTTTGGTGCTCCCTGCTGATGATCCCTTCTGGAACGCCCACTACCCGCCCAATGGCTGGGGCTGTCAGTGTCGGGTCAAAGGCAAGAATAATCCCTCAGACATTGGCCAGGCCCCTGATGTGGAAATTGACCCCAAAACAGGTGAACCCTTCGGCATAGACAAAGGCTGGGGGTACATGCCTGGGAATACCGTCAGTGATACAGTTCGCGCCATGGGAGAAAAAACGGTGCAATGGGATACCACAATTGTCAAAGCCTATATGGAAAATTTGCCAGAAGGTATTAAAGACCAGTTTGCCCGTTCATATCGTGATTTACCTTCGACGGCAGATGCTGCCAGACAATACGCAAAGCGAGTATTTGAAAAACGTCCTAATTACCAAGAATTTCAAACATTGGGGCTGATAGAATCCAAAGATGCTCAGATGATCCGTGGCTGGACATTTAAGGAAACAGCAGAAGAGCTGGCTGCTAGAAATAGAAAACGCATCAAGCACGGTAAGCCGCCAATAGAGAATCCATTTGAGATGAAAAATGTGGATATTAAAGGCTTTGATTTTGCCTTGAACAAGTCTGCATTGAATCACATTCGTGATAGACATGGTGTTGCGGGGCAAGATGTGGTTGGTGAAATGGTGAATAGCCAAAAGCCTGTTGAACCCGATGATTTCAAGATAATTCCCGAAGTATTAAACTCACCTGACATTATTGAAAACAGGGGAGCAACAGATATTGGTGGAGGCACACCTTTTCTTGCCTATAAAAAAGCAATTGGGAATCAAACCTATGTTGTTCTATTTGAGGTTTTGGGGAAAAAGCGAATGCTCTCGATGAAAAGTTTTTTCATTTATCAGAGAAAGTCTTAGCAGGAGGTCTGCGACGGATTCATGCAATTTCACTTGCCTTCTCCATACGTCCGAAAGCGATTTCGCAGTAATCCCCTGCTACATTTATTATACAACAGGGCTCCCCATGCCTGATATAGAACAGAGGCTCTTTCCCGATGAAGTCACTGAGCTGGTTTATCATTTCCAGCGCCAAACTGGCAATTACAATATCGAAGCCTTTCTCTCTTTTACAAATCCCAATCTCTGGCTGATTGGTCAGGAAATCGAAGGTGTCGGAATTCATGTGATCGCCCAGTATGAAAAGTTTGATCTTCAGCTCAATGTCATTAAGGGTGAGGACTTTTTCTGATGCAGTTCGATATCAAGCTGGATGACTCAACCGTCCTGAATACCCTGCTCCGATTGAAGGAAAAGTCAGGCAATCTTCGGCCTGTTATGAAAGAGATCGGCGAAGAGATGCTCGAAAGTGTCAAGAAGCGCTTTGAAACCAGCACAGGCCCAGACGGCCAAAAGTGGGCAGCCAACAAAGACAGTACACTTCTGAAGATGCTTAACAAGACCAAGGGGAACTTTAAAAAGAAAGGCGGTCTGACCAAGAAAGGCCAAGGCCGCGCTTCTGGGAAAAAGCCCCTGATTGGCGAAAGCAAATCCCTCTCTGGAACCATTCATTACCGGGCCACTTCACAAGAGCTGAAGATCGGCTCTGGCATGATTTATTCCCGTGTGCAGCATTTCGGAGCATCCCAGGGAGCTTTTGGTAAAACCAAGCGCGGGGCTCCGATTCCCTGGGGTAATATTCCAGGTCGGCCCTATCTTGGTTTTTCGGATGAAGACAGATCTGTTATTTTGCAGACAATTGAAAAATACTTGAAGGCGTGAAGCTTGATTTTTTAAATATCTTCAAAAATATTCAGTTGTTTAGTAAAGCCTTCAGGTAAAAATGGAGGATAAAAAACCCCTATAATTGAAAATGGGTTTGGGCGGTTAAGCAGATGATTGTTAAATACTGTACCCATGTAAAAGTAAATATCTTTTTTTATAAAATCATCAAAGTATCTCTGTTTGACCTTTTGGCACGCTTCTTCATCTGTCTGCGTGCTCTTTCGACTCTTCCAATACAGCATGCCTGTTTCCCAGTCAGTAATAATCAGATTACTAATCTTACCTTTGGAATCCTTAAACTTGTACTTAAAAGTAAAAGGTAGCTTGTCCACAACTTTAAATGGGCTTGATTTTAAATTGCCTCCAACATCATCAAAGAGAGAAAGTTGATTTTCAAGTTCATAGACTTTCCCTTTATTCCATGTTCTGTCATCAGGTTTCCAGGTAAAATCTAAAATTTCAGTAGGCTTAAACATTGCCAAAGAAATGGGGACTGGGTTACTGTCTCGCTTAGAATCAGCAATCAATTCGTCTAAGCTATCGTAAATTCGCACTTTATCAATAGTCAACGCACGTCGTTTAGACCATCCAGGGTCTTTAGCTGTTGGTATTTTGGGGCTTACTTTTATTTGGTTAATATCTATCGGCTGAAAGCTTTCGACCCGGAAATCTTTCTTCGTATCTCGCCGTATCGCTCTTACGTCAACCCATGAATATTTTGGATAACGTTTATCAAAATCTTCGATTTGCCTAAAAGGGATAGGATAGAGCCTTATCCATTTCCCATCATCTGTTATGCCAGCAGTACAAACTGTTTCCGCATACTTCGTGGACAATGTTGGATATGTTTTTACTGTAATTAAAACCTTTAAATCCTGAGGGTTTGGGTCAAAGTAGTCAGTCATAAATTTATTACATTAATCTCCTTATTCGCTTGAATAACGTTTATTAATCTTCCACGATGACAATTACAGGATTTATGCTCAAAGCACATTAATGCTATCCGTTTTTTGTTTTCAAATAAGTGCAATATTGGCGGTAATAAATTGGTCGAGTTATTACTTATTGTGGCTTCGTATTCATTGAAGAGCTGATTCCAATCTCCAGTTTCTTGAACAATTTTCCTTTTTTCAGATTCAATTCCCAATTCTGGATGGTGACTATACGTAATCGAAACTGACTCAAGTGTTTTGCAAAGCTCAGATTTTTTAAAGCCAAATTTCATACTGTAGGCATTTTTTCTTACATCGCATAAATGTTGGATGTCATTCTTTAAAAGAATTTGTACAAATGCGTCTAACGACAAACCCTCATAACCGATAGTGTAAATAGCAGATAAATCAGACTTTGGTTTAAATGCTTGTATTTTTTTTACCTCAGGCTCGGTCAGTAGTTGTGAGGCTATTTCACTGTTTACAGCATATTCTGGATACTCATTGTAAGTGTGTTTAATGAGTTCTGATTCTTGCAGGTTAGCAAAATTAATCGCGAGATCGTTCATCAAACGGCGGTCAACTGGTGTTAGTTCAGGGATCTCATGTGTGATTAACTTCCACACAGATGGTTGCGCTGATTTGTATAATAGCCCGTTCTTTTCTAGGTTAAGTAAATCTGACTTTATGACGAATGAATATGCACCAAACCGATGCGGAACGAAGTCATAATGAGGTTTGTTTAATTTTGGAGATAAAATGAACATAAGCTTTTGAACTTGTCTGGATGTCAGAGCGTTGCCAAAAGTCTGGATTAAGTTCAAAAGTAATTTACGTCTGTAGTACATAGTGCCTCAAAATTTAGTGCTTGTTTATTAGTTTCTTTCATCATTAAATAATTTGCAAGCAATATCTGTGAGAATATCTCATTGATACAAATAACATTTAAACCCATTTGAAAGCTGTTTAAATTTTGTTTTACACCCATCAGTGGTATGTTGATACTAAACCACAACCACACCGGCCTTAAAATCGATTCTACAGCGTCTCGCTAAATTTGTTTCAGGCAAAGCCTGAAATACATCTTTCAGTGTCAATGACCCACTGTTTTCAGAGCTGTGCAAAAAGTGGGGTTCAGAGCTTATCGAGTTTGGCGGAGAGCCCGACCATGTGCATATTCTGTTTACCACCAACCCCAAAGTACAACCCTCCAAACTGGTCAATAACTTTAAATCTGTCAGCAGCCGAATGGTACGCCAAGCGTATGCAGAACACCTCAAACGCTTTTACTGGAAGCCGTTGTTTTGGACAGACAGCTATTGCATTCTGACCACTGGCGGGGCAACCATCGAAACCATCAAGCGCTACATCGAAAATCAAGGTATTGACGTCTGATAGGTGGTTAGCTCAGGTCTTACGACCTGACACGCCTTCCTCCCCGGCCCAGCAAGCTAGGGCACGGGGAATCCAGGCGTGAGAATCAGTGTGAACTATGTCACCACGACGCTGCCTTGCTTTCAGCCCTATGCTAAGGGCATGATTAAGCAAACTCAAACATCACCCGGCACCCTACGCAATGCTTGGATTCACGCCCTCAAGGCGGGAACCTGGGCAGGGCTGTCAGGGTCTGTTTCCATTTCTCCTGTTGACCTGGCGCAAATCGCCCAGAGCTATAACCCCTCCCTACACGAAGCCCCTGTGGTCTTGGGACACCCCGCCACAGATGACCCAGCCTTTGGGTGGGTTCGCTCTGCTGAATTGCGCTCTGATGGTCTCTGGCTGGAAACAGGGCTGGTGCCTGAGCTTGCGGATATGTTCGATCGCGAATTGTACAAAAAGGTCAGTGTTTCGCTTTATCCCCCCGACAGCCCTGCGAACCCGATGCCTGGGAGTTATTACCTCAAGCACTTGGGTTTCTTAGGGGCACAGCCCCCTGCGGTCAAAGGTTTGAAGGGTGTGATTTATAACAGCGAGGACACTGACCATATCACCATTGAATTTATGGAGGCCCGCATGGGTGACGAAAACAAAGACCCTGCCGTAGCTTTGGCTGAAAAGCAAACCGCTATTCTCTTGCAGGAACAAAAGGTAACTGACCGTGAAAAGACAGTTGACCTGGCTGAAAAAGATCTGGCACGGCGCGAACGCGAATTCCGCCGCAAAGAATGGAAGCAAACGCTTCAAACCCACATCCAGGCGGGTCGCCTATTGCCTGCTCAGGAGTCCTTTGCGCTGGCCTTGATGGAATCCCTTGAGGGCAAAACCGTCGATCTGGGCGAAGGAGACAAGCCTTTGCTGGATGGGTTCCAAAATTTTCTCTCTGCTCTGCCTGTTCAGGTTCCTCTGGGTGAAAAAGCTGCTGGTGAAAAATTGCCTGCCGCTCCTGCGGTCAGCTTTGCTGCGCCCTCAGAGTACGAAGTTAATTCTGAGCGTCTGGCATTGCACGCCCAAGTAAAAGCTTGGATGGCAAAGAATCCAGGCAAGACCTATGTCGAAGCTATTCAAGCCATTGAAGGAGGCGCAAGCTAAATGTCAGCACAGTTCAGAAGCGTTTTAACGCTGAGTATTCTTGCGACTGCCGGTTTAACCGGCAATCGTTTGGTCTCTCCGACAGGAGGGCTGCCGACCGCAGGCGGAAATACCTTGGGGGTTGCCGGTATGGACACTTCTTCAGGTCAGACCGCTCCGGTGATTGCAATGGGCACAGCTCCGATTGAAGCCTCTGCCGCTATCGCTGAAGGGGCAGAAGTAGAAGCTCTGGCCGATGGCCGGATTGTCACCAAGTCTACGGGTGTAACCGTGGGCCGTACTTTGCAGGCCGCCACGGCTGCCGGGCAAGTCATTGAAGTTCTGCTGATTCCCAACTAAAGAAAAACCAAGGAGAAAAACCAATGGCTCAAATGAACACAGCCCAGGCCCGTGTCGTCGATCCCGTTCTGACTGAAGTGGCCCGTGGGTACCGCAATGCCGAACATGTCGGCTTAAATCTTTTCCCTTATGTGCCTGTCGGTCAGCGGGGTGGGAAGGTCGTTGAATTTGGCAAAGAAGCTTTCAAGCTCTACCGCACAGCTCGCGCTCCCGGTGGGAATGTCGGTTCAGTAGATTTTGCTTATTCCAATACCCCCTATGCCCTTGAACAACACGCTCTGAATGGAAAAGTCCCTGTTGAATTACTCGAAGATGCGAAAGCTATTCCAGGTATTGACTTAGGCAAGATTGCCGTCAGCCAGGTCATGGATATTATTCACCTGCGTCTGGAGTACCAACAGGCCCAACTGGCCCGCAATGCGGCCTCCTATGCTGCCAGCAATAAGGTTACGCTCTCTGGAACATCGCAGTGGAGTGATGCCAGCTCGAAACCCTCTTCAGACATTGAAACTGCCCGTGAAGCAATTCGCACAAAGACAGGGCTTTATCCCAATGTCGCAATCATTTCAGCAGCTGTTTTCTCAGTCCTGAAAACCCATCCGCAGATCATTGATCGGATTAAGTACACGGGTCGGGATTCCGTAACCGCTCAAATGCTGGCCGCGCTCTGGGATATTGACCAGGTGCATGTCGGCAAGGCTGTTTATGCCGATGAATCAGGCGCGTTCACCGATGTTTGGGGCAAAGATGTGGTGCTGGCCTACGCTGCCCCCGCCTCTCTGGCTGCCATGGGCTCACCGTCCTACGCGTACACTTACCGTCTGCGCAATTACCCGGTGGCCGAAGAGGCCAATTACAGCAAGAATGATCGTTCTTGGTATTACCCCGTGATTGACGAGGTTTCCCCCGTCATTGCCGGTGCTGATGCCGGATACCTGATCACGAACGCGGTGGCTTAGGTCTGTGAAAATCAAGACGGTCACACCGATTAAACATGACGGGGAGATGATTCCGCAGGATACCCTGCTGGATCTCCCCGCTGAACAGGCCCAGCCCCTGATTGATGCCGGGGCTGCGCTTGCGGTGGATTTAAACGGGGTTAAAACACCCCCTAAATCCTCTAAAAAGGCCGGGTGAAAATGGACTACGCCACACCCGCCGAATTGATTGCCGCTGCCCCTGAGAATCTGGTCGCCAACCTGACAGGCACAGATACCCCGGATACCGTGGCAATCCAGCGAGCATTGAATGATGCCTTTGCTGAAATCGACGGGTATCTGGCCGGTCGCTATGTATTACCGCTGGCCTCAGTGCCCCCTGTCCTGAGGCGGGTCGCGATAGATATTGCCATGTACAGGCTTCAAAATCTGCGTGGTTTCGGAGACCTTGAAGATTCTCGCAAGCGCTATGAGGATGCTATTGCATACCTGAAGATGCTGGCCAAAGGCGAAGTCAGTCTGGGTCTGTCAACCGCAGATACGGGCAGTGCCGCCCCGACCGGCATTGCCTATTCAGCCCCTGATTCCATCATGACGAATCTGGGGTACTGAGCATGTCCTGGGAGCTGGATATTGAGACCGCCATCGTAGACCGGCTGAAAATTGCTCTGTCGCCGCTGCCGGTTGAAGCTCTCCCAGAGAAACAGTGGAACTTTACCCATCCTATTGGGGCTGCTTTGGTGGTCTTTACTGGGGCCGATCCCGGCCCCGGAATCGATCTCTTCACCACAGCCCAGCCCGTCACGCTGAGCTATGAATTGGTCTTGTTCTCTCGCTCGCTGCGCTCTGGAACAGGACTTTATTCGCTGCTCGAAGCCAGCCGTAAAGCATTGCTGGGTTGGGTGCCCCCTGATTCTGGTCTGACTCCCTTCCGTATTGGCCGGGTCACGAATCACGGTCAGGAAGAAGGGGCTTGGAGCATGAGCATTATCCTGAACACGCAAGCGGTTTGGGTGGATGATGCAGAGCCCGTAATCGGGCCGCTTTTGAAACTATTAACTTTCGATGAGGTTTGACCATGACCACTTATACCTACAACGGCCCGCCCTCTGGGGTCACATTGGCAGACGGGAGCGAAGTCCTGTTTTACCCCGGCCAGAAATATGGCTTGCCTGAAGACAATGAATACGTCCAGGCACTGGTAAGCCAGCGGCGACTTGTTCCTGAGCCATCCCAGCCCAAAACCAGCAAAAGCAAAGGAGAAAAAGCCTAATGGCTGTCAATTACCTTCACGGGGTCGAAACCATCGAGGTGGACAAAGGCCCCCGCCCCATCCGAACCGTTAAAACTGCTGTGGTGGGCCTGATTGGCTCTGCCCCAATGGGTGCAGTCAATACGCCGACAGTGGTGCTCTCTGACCGGGATGCTGCTGCTTTTGGCCCTCAGACCCCTAACTTTACCATTCCCCAAGCTCTGAATGCGATCTTCGACCAAGGCTATGGCACGGTGATCGTGATTAATGTGCTTGACCCTGCTGTGCATAAAACCGCTGTGGCTGCTGAAGCTCAAACCTTCGGTACCGATGGCACCTTGAGCCTTGCGCATCCACATATCGCCAATCTGGTTTTGAAGAATACTGGCGGGACGGTCACCTATGTCAAAGATACAGACTATTCAGTTGACCCTGTGACCGGGAAAGTCACCCGAATTCCGACAGGTGATATTACCGCAGGTCAAGCCATTGAAGCGGATTATGACTATGCCGATCCTACCAAAGTATTGGCCTCGGATATTATCGGCGGCACTTCTGTGGGGGGGCAGCGTTCAGGCATCCAGGCCCTGGATGACACGTATAACCTCTTCGGCTATTTCGCCAAGATTCTAATCTCACCCGTGTTCTGCACTCAGAACAGTGTTGCAGTTGAGCTGATTGCAATGGCGCAAAAGCTCAAAGCCATTGCCCTGATCGATGCTCCAATCGGCACGACACCCGCCCAAGCCATTGCAGGGCGCGGTCCTGCGGGCACGATTAACTTCAATACCAGCTCAGAGCGGGCTTATCTCTGCTATCCCCATCTCAAAGTTTACGATACCGTGCTCAATGCCGAACGTCTGGAACCCTACAGCCAGCGTCTGGCAGGAGTCATGTGTCGACGTGATGTTGAAAATGGCTATTGGTGGTCTCCCTCCAATCTGGAAATCCTGGGCATCACAGGCTCTGAATTCCCAATCTCTGCCCGCGTGAACGATCCCAATACTGAAGCCAACCAGCTCAACGAAGCCGGAATCTGTACGGTCTTTAACAGCTTTGGAACGGGTCTGCGCACTTGGGGTAATCGAAGTGCCGCATGGCCTTCAGTCACCAGCCCCAAAAACTTCGTTTCTGTGCGCCGTACCGCTGATGTTCTGCATGAATCCATCGAGTTTTCAATGCTCCAGTTCATTGATTACCCGATTGACGATGTTCTGATTGATGCCATCATTCAGAGCGCCAATGCCTTTGTCCGTACTCTGATCGGACGTGGAGCGATTGTAGACGGTGAAGTAACCTACGATCCCGCCAAGAATCCCCCCACAGAGATTGCCTTGGGCCATCTCACCTTTGATGTGACCTTCATTCCGCCGACCCCGGCAGAACGCATCACCTTTGAATCCTTCCTCGACATCAATTTGCTGGCTGGCCTTGGGGCCGCAGCGTAAAAGGAGCAAACCATGTCTAAAATTGCGATCAACCGCCTGACCAATGCCAATGTCTTCTTTGAGGGGAATAGTCTGCTGGGTCGGGTTGAAGAAATCACCTTACCTGAAATTAAGGTGAAAACAGCAGAGCACAAAGCACTGGGAATGGTTGGGAGCATTGAAGCCTTCGCTGGCTTTGAGAAGCTCGAAGGCAAGATCAAATGGTCAAGCCTTTACCCCGATGCCATGAAGAAAACAGCCAATCCCTTCAAGTCTGTGCAGATTCAGGTGCGTGGTTCACTGGAATCCTGGACAGGTCAAGGCCGTTCAGAACAGAAAAAGGTCGTTATTAACCTGACGGTGGCCTTTAAAAAGTTCCCTGGCGGGAATTTCAAGCCCCAAGACAATGTGGAGCTTGAGACAGATTTTGCCTGCTATTACATGAAACAGACCGTCAATGGCGAAGATATTGTCGAAATTGACGTGCTCGAAAACATCTACAAAGCCGGTGGGGTCGATATGCTGGCGACTTACAGAAGTAACATAGGGGGATAATTGAAATATGGAGCCCGTAACTCAAGAAACCAATCCCAACCAGCTTGAAGTCACCCTTTCTGACGGTCGCACTGCGATTGTGCGCAAAGCCAAAGGGCGACAGCTCAGAAACGCCATGCGCATTTCTGACAATCCAAACGAATTCGGTATGATTCTGGCCGCTGATTCCACCACTATCAATGGAAAATCTTTGAACTACGAAGACGATTTTCTCGAAATGGACTTGGATGACTGTAACGCACTTATTCAGGCCTCAAACAAACTGCTGGGAAAGTAGTTCTACCCAGCGCTCAGCTTCTTGTTCATCTCTGCCATGTCACTGGAGCCAGTCCGTCTGAAATAGACTGCATGGATCTTGATGACCTGGCGTGGTGGTGTCAGGAGTCTGTCGCCTACTGGAATCACATCAATACCCCCAAGGAGGATTAACCCATGTCTGACATGCTTTTAGCCATGATGCTGACGCTCAAAGATATGGCTTCAGGCCCTCTTGGGCAAGCTCAGAGCAACGTCAAGAAATTCAGTCACGAACTCCTGGCGATTGGGGCCGCTTCGCGGGCGATGGGCCAGAAGATTCTTGGGGCAATGCAGGCTCCCATTCAAGCTTTCGCTGAAGCTGAAGACGCGGCAACTCAGCTTAGAGTCTCGATGATGGACTCTAAGGGCGTTTCTCAGGGCTTTGAAGCCGTCAATAAACTTGCGACAGATCTTGGTAATAAGTTGCCAGGCACAACCGCAGACTTTCAGGAAATGATGACTGCCCTGAATCAGCAGGGCGTCAAGGCTGACTCTATCCTTGGGGGTGTTGGTAAAGCTGCTGCCTATCTTGGCGTTCAGCTTAAAATGCCCTACCGTGAAGCCGCGATCTTTGCTGCTAAAACTGGAGAGGCTGCTGGGATTGCATCCAAAGACATGGAAAAGTTTATGGATACCATTCAGCGCACAGCAAATCTTGGCGTAACAACAGGAGAGATGGAGCTTGCTTTTGGGCGTAGTGCTGGCAAGCTGAAAGAAATTGGCGCTCAGGGTTTGGAATCAGCATCAGGGCTTAGCACTCTCTTTGCGATGCTTATCAAAACTGGTCTTTCTGGAGAAACTGTTGGTACTAACTTTGCAGCCCTTGCGGGCGGATTGCAACAGTACCAATACGGCATTGGAGACAAAGCAAAAGCGGCTCAAAAAAGTCTTAAAGCCTTGGGCATAGAGATGCGGTTCTTTGGCAAATCAGGCAAATTTCTTGGTGAGCGCAATATGATTTCTCAGCTCGAAAAGCTTAACAAACTAGCTCCAGATAAAAAAGCCTCCGTTCTGAATTCTTTGTTCGGAAGCGGGCAAGATGCTCAAATGGTATCCACTATTATTTCTGGCGGAATCAAAGCTTATAACGCCATGGAAAAAAAGAAGAAAGACCAAGCTGATCTCAATACCAAAGTAGAAGCTCAGCTCAAGACGCTTACCAACATTTGGGATTCTGCGACAGGCACTTTTACCAATATGCTTGCTACCCTTGGTGGTTCCATTGCTCCTGAGCTTAAAGCCATGGCAGATGGCTTTGGAAAGCTCTCTGAAAACCTTCAGAAATTCACCAAAGAACATCCACAAATTACAAAGATGGCTACAGCCTTTACCCTGCTCAGTGGGGCTGCTTTGGTTGTGGGTGGAACAGCAGCGATGGGTCTTGGTATGGCTCTGCCAGCCTTCGGACATGCTGCAACGGGCGCGAGCAAGATTGCCGCTGGAGCTGGTAAGCTCGCGAAGCATGGCAAAGATGCGGCATTGTCAATGAAAATTTGGAATGCTTCAGCAGGAGCAAACATTGTCGCTGCGGCCAATAAGCCAATCCCAATGCCAAAGTTTTCAGCAATATTCAAATCTGCTTTCAGCTCTGTGGGTAATGCAGCCAAGAGTTTTGGAAGTTCAATTGTTGGCGCTGTGGGTAAAGTTGGTCGGCTGTTTGCTGGGTTGCCAGGCGCACTACTAAAAATCCCCGGCGCTATTGGCGGAGCTTTTGGAAAAATCCCTGGTCTTTTGACCAAGATTCCTGCTCTGTTGAGAGGAGTTGCTCTTGGCATTCGCGCAGTCGGCATGGCTGCTCTGGCGAATCCTGCGGGGATTGCTATTGCTGCGCTGGCTGTTGGCGCAATATTGGTCTTTAAATACTGGAAACCGATCTCAGGTTTTTTCAAAGGGCTTTGGCATGGCCTGATGGTTGGGTTGAAACCACTGAAGCCTGCTTTTGATGGTGCCTTCAAAGCAGTTGCCCCGATTATTCAGCCTATTGTGGGTGCTTTGAAAGGCGTTTGGAACTGGTTGAAAAGCCTTTTGAGCCCAGTCAATGACACTGGTGGCGCGGCTGAAAAGATGGGGAAAAAATTCGGCTTGGCACTGGCTGAAATGATCAGCAAAGGACAAGAAATGCTGGCGCATTTTATGGCTCTGCCCGAAAAATTCTTATCGATTGGCGCAAATATGATGCACGGCCTGATAAATGGAATTAATTCAGCGGCAGGAGCGGTAATGAGCAGGCTCAAAGAGATTGGGAACAATATCAAGAGCACATTTACAGGCATCCTTGGAATCCATTCCCCGTCCCGTGTCTTTATGAACTATGGTCAAAATCTGGGTGCTGGCCTGGAGCTGGGCATGGTAGCCAAAGCAGCCAGTGTAGCGGGTGCTGCGGGTAAGCTGGCAAAGGCTGCAACTCCGAGTTTTCAGAAACTGTCTGGCCCATCTCTGGCTTTAGCTTCTGCCAGAGGGAACGCTGGCGGCGGGCATAATATCACCTTCGCGCCTGTGATTCAGCTCAGTGCTCTGCCAGGTGCAAGTTCTGAGCAGCAAATGCAGCAAGCGGTGCGCGATCTCTACCCCGAGTTCAAGCGATTTATGGATCGCTACACCCATGACAAAAAACGGAGCCATGCCTGATGACTGCGTTTGCGACTCTGGGCGATACTGAAATCGAAGTTCTGACTGGCCCTTCTGAATTGGGTGTAAAATATTCTGCCTCTTATGCCGATCTAGCTTTGATTGGCCGCAAGTCTGGGCTTCAGTTTACGGGCTTTTCCCCTGATGAAATCTCTTGGCGCGTGCTCCTGCATTCTAATTGGTGTGACCCTGCCTATGAGCTGCGCAAGCTCAAAGAACACATGGACAATCAGGACACCCTCTCTTTGGTGATGGGTACGGGTGAGTATCGCGGGGTCTTTGTTATCCCTGATTTGGATGTGGCTTTGCGGCATACCGATCCCAGCGGGAATATTATTGCCATGGAGCTAAATCTCGCTCTCAAAGAGTATACTGGCGACCCAGCAAAACCCAATCCCCCCGGCGTGATTGTAGATACCCTGCCGATTGAGGCAATCACCAATCCCACAGTCTTGCTCACTGAGCCGCCCGGTGGGTTCCTTGAAACCCTGGATACTGTGATGGGAACGATTGAAACCATTGGCGAAGCCTCTGCCCGTGTGAATGACATTGTGGCCAGCGCTCAGAATGGAGATATTTTGGGTGCGGTTGGTTTGGCCGGTGCCTATGCTCCTGAACTGGCTGAAATGGCTCAATTGCTACCCGTTGAAAATGTTCAGCAGTTCCAGGAGATGGCTGTCGTTGCTCAAGATGCCGGTGAAGTGGCCACGGGTTTAAGCCAGGCGCAAACTGAAATCACTACAGCAGCCTCTTTGCTGGAACAATCCACTGACCTGGGCGGATTGAGCGCTGCGGCTGGACACATGTCTTCAGCCGTTGGCCTGTCTGCCAATACTCAGCCTGCACTTGAAAGACTGCAGGCCTTTGGTGAAGTGGGCAGTCGCCTCGGAGGCCCGCCAAAATGAGCCAGCAATACCTTGAACACATTACCAAAGAGGGGGAACGCTGGGATAATATTGCCTGGCAGTATTACCGTGATATCAACCAGATCGGGCTTTTGATCGAAACCAATCCCCATGCCCCGATTGCGCCTGCCCTGCCCTCTGGCCTCAAGTTGTATATCCCCCTGATTGAGCAGGCCGCAGATATTGTAGGGCTTCCGCCGTGGAAGTGAAACAAGCCATCAAACCAGATTTTAAGCTTTTCTATGCGGGCAAGGATGTTACCCATGATCTGGCCCCATATATCACAGAGATTGTCTATACTGACCGGCTGACCGGGCAATCTGATGAATTGGATGTTTCACTGGTTGACCCAGATGGCCGCTGGATGGATGCCTGGTACCCGGAAAAGGGAGCTGAAATCAAGCTGGAATATGGCTATACCCACAAGCCCCTGATTAAGGCCGGGGCCTTTGAAGTGGATGAGATTGAAATCGAAGGCCCTCCCTCTACTGTTCGGATTCGTGCGCTCTCTGCGGGATTGAGTCGGCAGGCAAGAACGCGTCTTGGGAAAGCCTATGAAAAGACCACGCTCAAGGCCATTGTCGAAAAGGTAGCCAAACGCCTCAAGGCCAAGGTTAGCGGACAAATTGCAGATATTCAGATCCCCAAAGCGACCCAGTACGGTGAAACGGATTGGGCCTTTCTGGTGCGCCTGTGCCGGGAATATGGCTATGAGGTCAAGCTGACGGATAATAACCAGACGCTGGTCGTGGCCAAACTGAAAGACCTGGCTTCTCAAAAAGCCGTTCGTGTCATTACCCCGGCAGATCTGATCAGCTACCAATACCGGGACAAAATCACTGAAGTGCCTGCAAAAACAGAGGTGAAACACCAAAACCGCAGAAAGAAAAAGTTGGTCAAGGGCGAAGCCCAGAACAAACTGACACTGGATAAAACAGCCAGTGATACCCATAAGAAAATTCTGCCCGTGGATTCAAAAGGTCAGGCTCAAGCTGTGGCTGATGCCGAGCAAGAACGGCAAGAGATCGATAAAACCAGCTTTACGATTAACTTGTGGGGAGATGCTTCACTGGTAGCTGGGGCCAGAGTGACCGCCTCTAAGTTTGGCAAACTGAATGGAGAGTATATGATTGTCGAATCCAAACATACGATTTCGCGCAGTGGCTATAGCACTGAATCACAGATGAAGCGGGTTTCTGTATGAATGAAACCCTGAAAGAGTCTGCTGTCACCCTTCGCTATGGTCTGATTGAAGAATTTGACGAAGAGACCTACCAGGTCAAGGTCAGGCTTCCCGATCTCGATGATATGCTGACCCATTGGTTGCCTCTTCCTGTTTCTGTTTCTCAGGACGATAAGGCTCTGGACACTGTGGATATAGGGACACAGGTTGCTTTGCTCCTGGATACCAGGGGCGAAGAGGGGATTATCATCGGGGCGGTTTATTCTGAAGAAGACACCCCGCCGGTCAAGTCAAAAGACAAGTTTCATCGCAAGTTTAAAGATGGTACTGTGATTGAGTATGATCGCTCTGAGCACAAGCTCAAGGTGGATGCCCAGGGTGAAATCACCATCAAAGCCACTGGGCCGGTGACGGTCGAGGGCCAGAATGTGACCATCAAGGGCATATTGGTGACGATTGATGCCCCTTTGACAAAGGTGAATAATATTCTGATTCAGGGTAAACTGATTCTCCAGCCACAACCCTGACCCATTCCCCCGGTGTGAACTATGTCACCACGACGCTGCCTTGCTTTCAGCCCTATGCTAAGGGCATGAGCACACCCATTCCAACCCTGGCCGCGCCAGTCAATTACATGACCTTACCCTCTGAAACCGAATCCCCTAAGGTTTTCGGGGCTTTTCTCATGTCACTGACAGATCCCGCTACGCTCTTGATCCTCGATCCTGAGGGTTTGTTTATGACAAACGCCCCTTATTCAACGGCCCCCACGCCTGGGCATTGGTTTTGGCCATGAGTACGCTGCACTGGCAACCCAGCTTAGAGGGCGAGGGAATTGTCGAAGGGGTTGAAGATGTGCGTCAGTGCATCCGCATTATTCTTGAAACCCCTCTGGGCTCTGACCCTCTGCGCCCAGATTTTGGTAGCAATCTTCGCAATTATGTTGATCATCCTATCGACCGCGCCCGTCCTCATGTGGTGCGTGAAACCGTTGAGGCCATTCGCAAATGGGAGCCACGCTGCACTGTTAAGCGTGTTCTGGTCAGAATTACAGATTTCTCTGGCCTTCTGATTCAAGTTTATTTCAAACTGGCCAATGGTGTAGAGCAAAGCGTGGAGGTTTATCCCTATGCGTCCATCCTGTGAGGATTGCGGCATGGCCTTTGCGGATTGCCTAAACTGCTGTTGCTGCTCTTGGTGTGGCTGCGCCTGCGAAACAGAACCTGAAGAAGATGAGCAGGATTGTGGTCTGGAGAGTGCTGCATGAGTCTACCCCAAGTCATTCATGAAAACCCCACTCAGGTGCTCGATGAACTGAAAGCCGCTTATGAGGCCAGCACAGAGAAAACCCTGTATCCCGCCCAGATTGAACAGCTCATAATTAATTTGATCGCCTACCGTGAAACTTTGCTCAGAACCAGCATCAACGATGCAGCCCGTCAGAATCTGGCCCGCTATGCCAGGTCTCCCATGCTGGAATACCTTGGGGAACTGGTCAATACCTACCGTTTACCTGCCCAGTTTGCCAAAACCACGCTTGAATTTTCGCTTTCACTGCCCTTGGTGAATCCTACCTTAATCCCAAAGGGTACACGCATTCAAGCTGCAAATGGCGCAATCTTTGCCTCTGTGGCCGATGCATGGATTCTGGCTGGTCAAACTTCGGTGCAGGTCAAAGCCCAGGCAGATACCGCAGGCCCTGAGTTTAATGGGTTCCTTCCAGGTACGATTAAAGAGCCTTTTGATACCCTTCAAACGGGCCTTACAGTCACCAATCTGACCACTTCCAGTGGTGGGGCTTTGATAGAGGATATTGAGCGTTTTCGGGTTCGCGTGCTCTTGGCTATGAACCAACCCTCTGCGGGCTCAAGCAATGCCTATCGCTATATCGCCCTAACTGCTGACAGCCATGTGGTGGATGTCAGTGTGCAAATCGTTGCACCTGGCTGGGTTCGCCTGGCTGTTTTGACGGATGGAGACAGCGCTGAAATCGTTGCCAATGTCGATCAGGCTGTGCGGGCTGATGATTCCCGCCCACTGACTGACCGTGTAGATGTTGTCGCTGCTGAAGCAATTGCGGCTCCGATTCTGGTGACGATCACCCCCCGCAAAGGGGCTCTGGTGGCAACTCTGCTTCAATCTGCTCAGGCCGTGCTCGAAGCGCACAGAGACAAGCTGAAAAACACATTGGGCTATGACCTTGTAGCGTCTGAATTGAGTGCCAAGATTCAAGATTCAGGAGCCATCAAAAGGGTCGGTTTGATTGGGGCCGATGTCCCGATTGAACCGCATCAGTATGCGGTCATGAGCTGGCCTGAGCCTGCTTTCCTGGAGGCCGAACTTGACTGACATCACCCCTGTTCTGGAAAAATCTTCACGCTGGCTGCCCGTTGCAAAGCTGACAGATCGTTTTTTCAATTTGCCAAGCTGGAAAGCCACGGTCTGGCATGTCGATTCCACTGAAAGCGCTATTTTGCCCTATCTCGCCGAAATGCTGGGCATTACAGAAACTGCGGCTTGGCAGTCTGCACAATCCGATCAGGAGCGGAAAGCTTTGATTCAATCGGCTCATACCCGCTTCAGAACACGGGGTACCCCTGCGGGCTTGATTCGCGAAGCTGCTGAAGCTGGGGGTCAGGTTCGTCGAATCATCGCTCCCCCGAATAAAACCTTTCTTTCCGCTGCGGCGAGTGTCGCAGAGCGCAATGCCTGGCTGAATTTGCACCCTGAGCTAAGAATTTATACCCGCCGCCTGCCGGGAACCAAACAGGTGGCTATGCTGGGCTCTGAGTTTCTGGGCGGCAAGTGTTACCCAGCCCGGTCTGAAGCCCTGGTACGCTCACGCCTGCGGGTTACGCTGGTTAAAAATGGGCTTCAGACCGAGCTTGAAAGCCCAGACTGGCAAATTGCCAGCGCTGAAAAGCAGGCTATTACTGAGGTAATCATTCCTTCCAAAGCGGGTCATGCCTCATTTTTGGGGCGGCCTTTGCGCTTTGTTGCGGCCACTGATGCCAGCAATCGTCGGATTGTTTTGCAAGATGTCGCACTTTATCAAGAAAGGACTTCAACGCTTGGAATTCGCACTCTTAAGCCTGCTTTGGAACCTATTCATGCGGATGGGGAAATGGTTTCTGAGATTCGCCCTGCCAATCCAGGCGCAAGCTATCTGGGTAAGTTTCCCCGCTGTCTGGTCAACCTGGAAGCGGTTCTGGCCCAATACCGTAGAATCAAACTCTTTGATCCGAGCGCCCCCGTTACCCGAGCTAAAGCAGCATCTCATCTGGGGTATTCCCGGCTGACCATGCCCCCGCATTGCGCCCAGGTTGAAGTCGCTTTCTTTGGGAAACGCTCCCCAAGAATCGGGAGATTTATGGGGCAGCCTGTTGCCGCTGGCGACCGCGCCCCTTTGCAAAGATTGCTGGCCAATATGCGTCTGGCGGCCCGAGCTTCAGACAGCATAGCCATTGATACCAAGACCTTCCGCCCCGTTCGATCTGGCCATATTCTGGCCGGTTCGGTTCTGGCTGGCGGTGTTACCAACCATTAAAACAGGAGCCCATCATGGAAAAACAAGTCATTTATCGCGACCGACAGGAGCTTCAAGCAGCCGATCTGCTCAATACTCAGACCTGGCTAGATGAAGGTCAACAGCATCTATTGATGGATGCTGTAACCTCAGAGCGTCAGTTTATCGGGCTGACAACGACGGCCCGCACTGCCACTGAGCTGGATATTGCTCAGGGCCGCTTATACGATGGAACCACAGGCAAAGTTTATTTCCTTGCCGCCACTCAAACGGTCAGCGTTTTCTCAATGCTGCCGCTGCAAGATCAGAAATGGCTGGCGGTTTCAGTGTATGGACAGGAAGAAGATACAGATATCCAACCCCGTGACTTTCTGATTGACTTGCAAACTGGGCAAACCCAACCCGAAGCCGTTGCGATGCAAAAGCGCCGTGTGGTGATCTCGCACATTGCCCAAGGTCTTGAGTCTCCTACTCCTGAAAAACCTTCGCCCCCAACAGGTTACACCTTGATTGCCCATGTTCGCCTCTCACCTTCTGGGATTCAGGAAGTCATTCTGGCTTCGACTTTTAATCTTCCCAATCTTCAAGATCTGTCTACCCGTATGAAAACAGCAGAGGGCTGGATTACCAGCGCAGAGCCCCGCATTGCGCATATTATCAGTGATATTGCTGGGCTGGGTGAGGCTGTTGCTGCCCGTGCGACGATTCAGCAAGCGCTTCAGTTGGCAATGGATATGGCCAGAGTCAAAGAACGCCTGGAAATTCCTGATGCCTACGTGTTTTACGGGGCAGACCATTTCTTGAACGAAGACGAATCAGATACTGGGGCTGTGGGGTATAGTGCCCGACTGCAAGAGGGTGTTCGTCCTGTCATTGCGGCTCAGGATACGGTTTCATTCTCGCTTCTGAACCCGGTTGACCCAGCCGCAAAACTCAGCACAGATAACTTCTTGCTCCCTGCCTATAACGAAATCACCCGCCTGCGCATGGAAACCCAAGTTGGTGAACTGACCATTAATCAGTACCAGTACCAAACCACAAGCATGATTCAGCGAACCATGAGCCGTGAGCGGATTCAGTATGGTGAAACCCGCACACTTTGCACGAATAGCGGATTTTGGCGCAGTGGAATCTATGACCCCATGACCGGCATCTACCGCATCAATGGAGAAACCTGGACAGTCGATCCCGCTTACCGTCAGAACATGATTCTGCAAGTAGGTCAGGTGCGTGCAACTCAATTCTGGTATACCACTTATGCTGAAACCTATTGGGATGCAATTACCAGTACGCATACAGTTCAGGGCTCAATCCTGGCTCAAACCGTGCTGATGGCGCAAACAGGCTGGATGACCAGCATTGATGTTTATTTCACCAGTGTGGATACTGCCGGTGGATTGACCCTGATTCTGACGGATGCCAGCCAGGGCCAGCCTGATCTGAATCATGGCATTGCAAAGCTCGATCTGGCTGCCAATGCACTCTCTGCGGGCTGGACGCGAATCACCTTTCCGCGCCCAGTTTTTGTTGAGTCTGGCCGCCGCTACGCCATTGTTCTGGTTTCAGGCGCACAGCATCGCGTGGGCTTTACTCAAGGCACCGATTATACCCAGGGCGTGCTGATGTATGCTCAGGATGGAGCCTATTTTAATGAGGCTGCTGACCGTGATTTGATGCTGCGCTTGCAGTTTGCCCAGTTTACGACTCCCAGATCAGTGATTCAAATGCAACCCCTCCAGCTGGCTGGTGGTATCGGTGATTTGGATCTGCTCTATGAAGGAGTTACACCTGATGGTACCCAGATTTTCTGGGAATACCAAGTGGGTGGAATCTGGTACCCAATCAAAGCAGGAACTGCTGAAAATATTGCGACATTGCCCGCGCTTTTGCCTGTCAGGGCGGTCTTTGTGGGTACCACGGACTTGATGCCAGGTCTGCAATTATCTACTTCTCAGGTGATTGTCTCCCGGATCGGCACAAGCTTTACCCATTATTCAACAGCCCGTGCTCTTGGCTCTCCCAGTAGCCATGTGATTGTGCGTCTTTTGCTCGAAGACTTCGATCCGCTGGTTCATACTGCGGGTTGTCAGTTGGTTATTGGTGGAACGCCTGTCGCAGCAACGAGTTCCCGTGATGAAATTGTAGATACCCGCTCTCGCTGGCGCGAGTACGATTTTACGCTGGGTGCTCCGACCTCTGCCTACAGTATTGAAATAACCGGTTCAACCACAAGCTGGCGTCAATCCTGGCATGTAGCCGAACGCTATGACCTGGCTCTGTAAGGGTTAAACGCATGGCAACGCAATACCCTCGCTACCAGATGAAGGATACCCAGACCCGCTTGGGCCAGGAGTACTTCAATCCGATCTGGCTAGACCTGGACAGCCGCTTGGATAAGCTCGAACAGCTCAAATTGGACTGGAACACAGCTATTTCAGAGATTCAGCAGTTTGGCTTAGATCGCATCGACGCGACTGTTGTGCCTGTATTGGCGGCTGCTCAGGTTGAACTGGCAGCCGCTCAAGCCCAAGTGATTGAGCTTCAGCAGATGATTGCAGCCGCAGATATTCAAGGCCAGATTGATGCAGCTTTGGCCGAAATAACAGCTTTGGCCCTTGCGGGTCTGTAAGGAGAAAATATGGGGTTTCCAGAATTTCGCAATGGTTTTTTAACAGAAATTGAAGGGCGTATAAGCTCATTCACGCCATCTACAGCCACAGACAATGAACTTTTGGTAAAAGGTGCTTTGTTCAAAATGGCTGCTTCAGTGGCTGAAATTGACATGCTGAATCCTTCTTCTCTGCGTCTGCTTGAGACGCTTACAAGCGCTCAACTGAATACCTGGCTGGGGGATTTGAGCAATAAAGAGGCCTTTGATCGTCTTTTGTCGGACACGAACGCTTTCCGCTCTCTGCTCTACAGCTCAACACCCTATAACACAGTGTTGGGAAGTTCTTCTGCAATGGCTATTTTAGCCGCCAATCCAACCGCGATAACCACTGTCTTAGGTGAGGCAACTGCATTTAGTGCCCTGATCTCAAATAGTTCAGCTTTTGCGGCAATGATAGCCAGTACAGCAGCCCTGAATGCGATGGTTGCGAGTGCCACGGCCATGACTGCAATAACCGCTAACTCAACAGCTTTTGCAGCAATGATTGCCAGTACAGCAGCTCTGAATGCGATGGTTGCGAGTGCCACGGCTATGACTGCAATAACCGCTAACTCAACAGCTTTTGCAGCAATGATTGCCAGTACAGCAGCCCTGAATGCGATGGTTGCGAGTGCCACGGCTATGACTGCAATAACCGCTAACTCAACAGCTTTTGCAGCAATGATTGCCAGTACAGCAGCTCTGAATGCGATGGTTGCGAGTGCCACGGCCATGGCGGCAGTAGCCGCTAATTCAACAGCAATGACTACAGTGGCGGCAAGTAGTGCCGCTCTCACTGCAATTAAGGGCTCAGCAACTGCTATTTCAGCAATCAATGGTTCCACGACAGCGAAAAATGCACTGTATTCATCGCCATTAAAAACAGTCGTAACCAAGACAAATGGTGACGTATGGAATTTTGCAGTCTCATTCCATGCCGGTTCAGGCTTGTTTGTTCGTTTTTATGATTCATCGAATGTTTCTAATATGTCTCTTTATCTGGATGGCGGGGCTGCAATTAGTGTCGGATACGACAATTTTACGATTGCTTCATACAATACTTCTTTGGTTGGAGACTGGTACAAAGATCAAACGAAAATGACTTATATCGCATGTTAGGAGTGAGATGATGCCGAAGCTTATTTTTGATGAATCGGGCAAATTGATTGCCAGCGCAACTGGCGAAACCTCTCATATTGAGGGGAATGTGGTTGAAGTAGAAGAACTGCCGAAGGATCTATCTGATCTAAAGTTAGCTGCTGATGGCTCCGTTGTGAAAGACTTTGAAGGTGCTTTAAAGCGCATTCAAACAGAGCGCAAAGCCCGCATAAAGCACGAAGCGGCCAAGATGATTTCTGATCTGGATTGGCGTGTTACCCGCGCCCATGAGCGGGCTGAATTGGGGGTAATGGGTGAAGAGCCAGAGCTTGTCTTACGTGAGCGTGAAGCCATCCGAAGGGCTTCAAATAGAGCTGAAAAAGAAGTTGACAAAATGGTCGAAACATCAGCTATTCAGCTCTATACCTGGGAAGTGACTAAATCTGACTACCCGCCGAAAAAACCATGAGTTTCGATCCCTTTCTTGAATGGTTTGTTCTGCCCTTTCTGCGTGAAAAGGCAAAGAAGTCGGTTTCTCTGGCTGTGTACTACCCGAAAGCGCCAATGCCACTCCTTGGTTCTGCTGGGCAGGATGGTCTTTTACATCCCAGTACCATTGAAGCCATTAACAACCAACTATCAAAGCTCCCGTACCGTGCAGATCCACTTTTATTTGATTATTACACGCATCCAGGCGTTACTCAGAAATGCCTGGATACAGGCAATTGGGGTGATTGGAGTTGTGACTGCGATGACTTTGCTGTTTATGCCTATGCACTGTTTAGACTCACAGGAGCAAAGCCAGGGCAAGGGTTTTGGATTTGGAATTTAATCATTGACCCTACTCAGCAGCTTTGGAATGCTTGGGCCAATCATGTCATTTTAGGATTTAGGCAATGGGATCAGGGAAGATTTAAGACTGGCGTGTTGGACACGAACAGTGCAGAAGAGAAAAAAGTGATCTGGTTTGACCTTCCGCCAGAACAGGCAGAGACTGCTGTCTTAAAATATTTTGGCGAGAAGTACAAAGTGCAATATTACCGGGCGATTCGGGTTGATTACCCCTTCTGAAAAGGCCATTTTGAATCATCTGATCTGAGACTGTCCCAGATTAGCTGCAAAACTGTCCCAGATTAGCTGCGCGTTTACA
>Ga0210050_1001001_pt1 | contig 32880 bp, 32 predicted proteins | sample CryGey132114_all_FD_185463 | JGI IMG/M metagenome (GOLD analysis project Ga0210050, IMG submission 185463) | Groundwater microbial communities from aquifer - Crystal Geyser CG22_combo_CG10-13_8/21/14_all (SPAdes) (version 2) | ecosystem: Environmental > Aquatic > Deep subsurface > Groundwater ... | reverse complement strand
CTCCATTTTGTAAAGACTCGATCATCGAAGCGGCAGATGCTGGAATTAAACTGATTGTTTGTATCACTGAGGGCATTCCACAACTTGATATGCTCCAAGTAAAAGCTTATATCGATCAAACCGATTCCCGCTTAATTGGCCCTAATTGCCCAGGTATTATCACACCAGGCGAATGTAAAATTGGTATTATGCCAGGACATATTCACTTGCCAGGAAAGGTAGGTATTGTGTCACGTTCAGGCACTTTAACTTACGAAGCGGTCAAACAGACCACAGATTTTGGTTTTGGACAGAGTACCTGTATTGGAATAGGTGGTGATCCGATCAATGGCACTAACTTTATTGATGCTTTAACCTTATTCCAGAATGATCCACAAACCGAAGCCATTATTATGGTTGGTGAGATTGGCGGTTCTGCTGAGGAAGCGGCTGCACAGTTCATTAAAGATCATGTGACTAAACCGGTAGTTTCTTATATCGCTGGCGTGACTGCGCCTTCTGGTAAAAGAATGGGACATGCTGGTGCTATTATCTCTGGTGGAAAGGGCACAGCGGCTGAGAAGTTTGCTGCGCTTGAAGCGGCTGGTGTTAAAACAGTACGCTCACCAGCAGATCTTGGACAAGCTGTTAAAGATATTACCGGTTGGTAAGTACAACTACTATGACAAAAAGCCGTGATTTTCACGGCTTTTTAGTATCAACTTAAAAAAATTCACCCTTTAATTTGGAGATATGTGGTTATGACTGGTCCATTAATGATGGATTTAGAGGGCTGTACGCTCACACTTGAAGAACAATGCCTGCTACAAAATCCCTTGATTGGCGGTGTTATTTTATTTAGTCGTAATTATCTCGATCCCGAGCAATGCCGCGTTCTTACCGATACCATAAAAGTGATTAACCCTGAGATTGTTATCGCCGTCGATCAAGAAGGAGGGCGAGTACAACGCTTTAAAAATGGTGTGACTCGTCTACCTGCAATGGGTGAATTAAAGCATTTAGCCCAAAAAAATAACCTTTCTGCGCAACACTTAGCACAAGAGCTTGGCTGGCTTATGGCTCTTGAAATGAAATGGTGTGGTGTAGATATTAGTTTTGCCCCAGTTTTAGACATTGATCGCAACAATAGCAAAATTATTGGCGATAGGGCCTTTGCTCATACAGCAGCAGAAGTTATGGATTTAGCGGCCTACTTTATGGAAGGAATGGCAGAGCTTCAAATGCCTGCTATTGGTAAACATTTTCCGGGTCATGGTGGAGTTTGTCAGGACAGCCATCTTGAGCTGCCACTTGATTCTCGTAAAGAGTCCGTTATCCTAGAAGATTTGCAAGTTTTTAAAGCTCTTATGCCTAAGTTACAAGGGATTATGCCTGCTCATGTTTTATATACTGAATTTGATCAGGAAAAACCAGCGGGATTTTCCCCTTTTTGGATTCAGCATCAATTAAGGGATAAATTGAATTTTGATGGCGTTGTTTTTAGTGATGATCTGAGTATGGAAGGAGCGGCAGCCTTTGGAGATTTTCCCAATCGTGCGCTATTAGCTCAAGAGGCGGGATGCGATATGATTTTAGTCTGTAATAATCGTCAAGGCTTGCTGGAGATCTTAAACAGCAACATCTTAAAAAGGGCCTCCACTTCGGAGTCTAGATTGAAAACCTTATTTCATCGGGAATCTTTTGAGTTCTATCATCAAGCTATGCTTTCTTCCAGAAGAACAAAATTACTGCACTTGGAATTATAGGGATAGATTTTAGGAGAAAAGAAGAAATATTACCATTTTTTCTTTTCTTGGAATAATCCGTCATTATCATCGATGATGTTATCCTCATCTTGATGGATACCTTCTTCGTGATCAATCTGTTTTTGTTTAGCGTCCAAATCGGCAGACATCTCTTGTAGTACAGCGAGTTGTGCCTGTTTGTAGGGCAACTCGAGTGGATAAGCCTCTAATTTGGCTTTGACATATTCAAAATAGTTTCTTGCTGTCCCAGCATGATTTGACTCAACCGCGCGGGCTGCGAGTCTCAATGAGCCTTCTATCTCAAGACGTGATGTGGCTTTAAATAAAATCTGATTCCATTTTTCAAATTGGTATTCTGCTAAACAGGCGTTATCGACTAAAGATTTCAAATAATTGTTTAATTGACGAATTTTATACACTAAAGCCGCTAAAGATTTCTCATCTATGGGGAGAGGAATGGGTTTAGGAGGCGTTGGTTTATAGCCATCTTGCCTTGCAATTGCTCTTTCAATTTCGTCATCAATATTGACCTGCTTTGGCCAAATAGCCTTTACATGTTTTAAACTATCGGTGGTTAATTTTAATAGGTAGGTGCTGATATCGGGATGTAAGGGTATTGAACGTAATAGTTCTGACATGGTTTGAGCATTTTGTGCTCTTTGATAATACCTTGCTGCTAACTGTCTCTTTTCGGCAGCAATGCGCTCCCGTTTTTGAATAATACTGGACGCAACGACAGCGATAATTAACAAAGTTATAATGGCAGATATGGCAAGAGCTATATTCATAATAAGATCTTCACTATAGAGTTCATGTAGAATCAGGCTAGCCCGATACTTGTTTGTTTTAAATAATGACTATTAGGGCAATAAAAGTCTGAATAATCCACCACCATTCTCTGTATTTTCTAAAGCAATTGAGCCAGTTCTTCCTTTTCGATGGTGTAAATTTGCCACTGTCTCAGTAAAAAATAATCCGAGTCCGGTACTCCCTGTGGATTGATTTACTGACTTAATGAAATTACCTTGTTCATTGAGCATGTCTTCCGGATATCCAACGCCATCATCAATAATCTCAAAGTTTAACATTTGTTCGCATAAATAGGCTGTTACCAGCACCTTGGTTTTAGTATAGCGTATACAATTACCGATAATGTTGTTGATTGCGATACCCGTTAGATTTTTGTCAAAAAACCAGATTAACTCTTCATCACATTCAATGTTGAGTGCGATGTTTTTAGATTCAGCAAGAGGTATAAAAGCTGCAATACAATCTTCAATAAATTCAATAACCTCTACCTCACCAATGGCAACATGAAGTTGTTTTTTATCCAGTTTATATAGGGTTAGTAATTGCATTAACGATAGATTTAAACGGGATGTTTCATATCGAACGGAAGATAAGGCCAGATGATGATCTTTTCTGGTTTCATCCAGCATATTGGTAATAGAGTCCAGCTGCCCCATTAATAACCCAAGAGAGTTTTTCATATCATGGATGGTTGAGGCTAAAACTGTTTCAAAGATGCTTTTTTCAGGTGTACTTTGAATATCAGGCATTTTCTAATTTCTCTTTTAACGCTTCATATCTTTTCCAACGTTCGTCGTCTTGGTCCATGGTGTCTCCAAGCATTTGCAAATGCTCCTTGGCTTCTTGATAATATTTGGCGTTATTCATCAGCATTTTATTTTCGGCGATGACCTGTACCGCATTCAGTCGATAACCAAAGTTTTCAGGCTCTATAGCGATGGCCTGATTATATTTCTGAAGGGCTTCCAGTTCTCTTTTGGCCTTGGCCAGCTGCATACCTTCACGATTAAGTAATCTGGCATCGACTGTTTCACTGTCAGAATGGTTATCTTCTTCTGGTAGTGTCTCCTCATAGACTTGTTTTTTAAGGTCTAGATCATCATGTAACTGTTTAAGGGACGATGAAAATTTTTCATTTTGAGCCACTACTTTAAGGGCATTTTCAATATGCTGGTAGGTTTCATTGTCGATTTCACAATTGGGTCGGTCTAAGGTTTTGGCCAATTTACTAACATATTTACTGGTTTGGGATTCCTTGTCTGCATTCTGATAGAGTTTGGCAACTGAGGCTTGAACACAGGCCAATTTTGCCGCATCTTTTGCGTGCATTGACTCTACTCGTTTGTAGCAGAGTTCAGTATCTTCAAGCAGTCTCATCAAATCTTTCCCTTGCTTTTCCATCACTAGCTCTGCGGTGATATCAAAGTAATGTTGATAATGGCTAGCATCTATAATACAAGAATATGCACCTTCTTTAATGGCTTTACCATAGGCTTTATGAGCTAACTCAAAATGACCCAGAGTCTGAGCGACTTCTCCTAACAAACTTTGTCTGCGAACATTTTTAGGAGAAATGCCAATGGCATCTTTGAGTTGATTTTCTGCTTCAACATTCATACCCATTGCGGAATGGCATTTAGCTATCCAATCCAGTACTGTTGCTTGAGAGGGAAACTCCTGAAGCGTTTCTTTAAAATAGGTTAACGAGTTTTGATAGTCTTTCTTTTTGAAGCTTATTCTACCTAATCCTACCATTGCCCAAAGTAAAGGTTGTTCTTCGACGACCCTATTATATAGATTGAGTGCTTCATCTATTTGATTGGATTTTTCCAGACATTCTGCTTTTAACCTTAAAGTAGCAAATCTTACTGCGGGGTATTGTTCAATAACCGCTTCACAAGCCATGATGGCTTTAAGATAACTTTCTTGTAACATGGCGTCGTGAATGGGTTTAAGTACCGCATTCCTTGCCAATAATCTTCTAAGACGTTGCTCTAATTGTTGGCGAGTAAAAGGTTTGGTAATATAGGCATCTGGCTGATACTCTAAAGCACCTAATACTTGAGAGCTACTAGTTTCAGCTGTTACCATCAAAAATAGGGTGGCGACAGAAATAAGACCGCGTAAATTGAGTTCCTCTAATATTTGCTGACCATCTTGACCGTCGCCCAAATTATAATCACAAAAGACCACATCAAAACGAGAGTTTTTACATAGGTTGATAGCTTCTCTGGCATTGTTGGCTTGACTAACCATTTGAGCGCCCAGCTCTTGCAGCATAAATTTTATCGAGATACGAAACTCGGCAAAATCATCAACAATTAAAATTTTTGAATTTCGGAGCAATTGAGACATAAATAGATCTTTCTCCCAGACAATTTTAATCTAAGTATAGACGGAAATTTTAAAAGAAAAACTTATCTCATTGATTTTTTGAATAAATTGACAAATTTAGTCTATTATATAGTCGATAAGTCTTTTTTTTGACTCATATACAAGTAGCTTAGGTTGATTGTTAGAATGTAGTGCTTATGGAGTAAAAAAGTTAATGTCAAATGAACCGGCAATCAAAGTAGTCAAAAATGGCACGGAGCCCCAAAATTTAGTCATCGCTATCTCTTCAATGGCTTTATTTGATCTAGAGGAAAGCCATGATATCTATATAAATCAAGGTGTAAAGCGTTATTCTGAATATCAAATTCAACATGAAGATGAAATTTTAGACCCTGGCCCTGCATTCCCCTTGGTTAAAAAACTGCTTAACTTGCGATCTGAGCAGGGTGACCCTTTGGTGGAGGTGATTCTACTTTCACGCAATAGTGCTGATACAGGGTTGAGAATTTTCAACTCAATCGAAAAACATAATTTAAGGATCACTAGAGCAGCATTTACCAGTGGTGATTCCCCTTATCGTTACGTTAAAAAATTCAATTCACATTTATTTTTATCGACTAATGGCGGCGATGTTCGAAAGGCAATAGAAGAGGGTGTGGCAGCTGCAACCATTGTGGCTCCCGCGAAGAAGACGGATTTTTCTGATGAAATTCGTTTTGCCTTTGATGGAGATGCGGTTTTGTTTTCCGATGATGCGGAAAAAATATATCAAGAACAAGGCTTAGAGGCTTTTACTCAAAGTGAAAAAAATGCCGCAAAACAACCCTTGCCCGGTGGACCTTTTAAATCTTTCCTCGCTATTTTGCATCATATTCAGCACCAGTATACTCACGATAATTGCCCTATAAAGACGGCGTTAGTTACTGCTCGTTCTGCACCCACACACGAAAGAGTGATTCGCACCTTAAGAAGTTGGAATATTCGGATCGATCAAGCCCTATTTTTGGGCGGGTTAAGTAAAGGCGCCTTTCTGGAAGCATTTGGGGCGGATGTTTTTTTTGATGATCAATTAGGTCATTGTGATAGTGCGCGTGAGCATGTAGCGGCGGGTCATGTTCCTCATGGTATTAGTAACAAAAGCAAATGAAATGCCAGTGAATCTTTTGAGAGCTCGATAGGAATACCACATGAAACTTCAACAACTTAAATATATCTGTGCAGTAAAAAAACATGGCTTAAATGTATCTGCAACGGCTGAATCTTTGTTTACTTCACAACCGGGTATTAGCAAACAAATCAGGATGTTGGAAGAGGAGTTGGGGGTGCAAATATTTAGTCGAAGTGGCAAGCATCTAATTGATATTACCCCGCCTGGAGAAAATATTTTACGGATTGCTGAAAAGATTTTACAACAAACTGAAAGTATCAAAGCAATCGCCCATGAATTTGCCAGTCCAGATAAAGGCGTGCTTAGAATAGGCACCACACATACTCAAGCTCGTTTTGTGCTACCTGAGGTGATTAAGTCTTTTATCAACAAGTATCCCAATGTGAGCTTACAAATGCATCAAGGTACACCCAAACAAATTGCTGAGTTTGTTGCGAATGGGGAGGTGGATATTGCCATTGCCACGGATCAGTTACAACATTTCAATAACTTACTGATGCTCCCTTGTTATTTGTGGAACCGTTGTATCGTTGTGCCAAAAGACCACCCTTTAGCGAAATCTGAACAAATTAGCATTGAACAGCTGGCGCAATATCCATTAATTACCTATGTCTATGGATTTACAGGACGTTCAAAGCTGGATAAAGCTTTTAGTAAGAAACGTCTCACGCCTAATGTGATATTTTCTGCTACAGATGCGGATGTGATAAAAACCTATGTACGCTTAGGGTTAGGCGTTGGGATTATTGCCTCCATGGCCTATAACGCTGAATTTGATAAAGAGTTGGTCGGTATTGAAGCCAGTCATTTATTTGAACCCAACATTGCTAATATAGGATTTCATAAAAATATATTTTTCAGAGATTATATGTTTCAATTTATTGAGTTATTCGCACCTCATCTCACTAAAAGTTTAGTAATTGAGGCAGCTAAATGTAGTGATGATGAATCTATCCAGCAACTCTTTATGAATCTTGATTTACCGACGCGTTAGGGTAGCCACTTGAAAAAATGTGCAATAATAAATCCAACTGATGATAATTTCATCGGCTCGACGGCACATGAACAGAATAATTTTATCTCTTCTATTTCTGATCTTACAGAACTTGCTTATTTAGATGTACCAAAGAACTCTGAATTGGTCACATTTTTAGAAAATATGCAAAAGTCTATTGTAAATAATCAGTTATTGAATAAAAAACGACTTAACAGAAACGGCTTAGGATAAGCTTGGTGACCTCGATATTTTGAAAAACAAGGGATAGAACTTAACTTACATTTAGAGAATGAAAATAGCTGCCAACTTTGTCTGTAGTTTGATGTTAAGCTACGGGATTAATTTATTGAGCTTCTAACTCCTGATGCAATGCAACTAAAGCCTGTGTGAGTTTATGTTTAGGCGCGTAGTTAATTAAGGGTTTCTTTTTCTGATGGGACTCCTTCATTTTTATGGATTGAGGGATGAATGTGTTCAAAACATAAAACTGTTCCTTTTTTAATTCATCAATAATTTGTAATGGTAGCTTAGCCTGAGCCATAAATTGATTGGCGATAATACCTTCTATTTTAAGCTTTTCATTATGATCTTGTTTAATTTCTTCAATTTCTAGCTGTAAACTGTAAAGGCCTTGACGAGAAAAATCATCGCAATCTATAGGGATTATGCAGCTGTCTGCGCCGATCAGTGCTGATAAGGTGTAAAAATTGAGTGCTGGTGGGGTATCAATATAGATCCTGTCAAAATGAGGTTTGAGCTGCTGTAACGATTCTCTTAATTTATAGATTTTATGGCGACTATCTAGTTTTGACTCTAATTCTGCCAAATTACATGAGCCTGGAATGATAAATAGATTGGGTTGTTGGGTCTTATGGCAAAACTCAAAGGTATCTTTTCGTTTGATGTGAAAACTAATGGTTTGGTCAAACAATTCAAAAATGGTATTCTCTTGATTTTCCTGCAAAAGATCTAAGTACTGTGTAGAATTGCATTGAGTGTCGAGATCAATAATCAGCGTTTTTAATCCATTATTTGCAGCAATCGCCGCTAAATTAACCGTGAGGCTCGATTTTCCTACGCCACCTTTTTTATTGAATAAGACTCTAATCATGTATTTTCTCCTCAAACCAAGCATGTACATTGAAATTATCGACTATAGTTATTATACCCGAACTTATTATACTCATGCTTACTCATCATACAGAAGTTAAGTAGGAAGTGAATTTTTTAGGAATAATAGATACCCCTGAGCATTTCGAATGTTCCGGAGTGTCAACAAAATAAGTGAAAAAGAGACGATGCAAAAATGAAAACAGCGGATCGAATTTTATTAGTAGCCCTAGATCTCTTTAATCGGCAAGGTGCCAGCCAAGTCAGTTCTGTGGATATAGCCCTTGAATTAGATATCAGCCCCGGTAATCTATACTATCACTTTAAAGGCAAAGAGATTTTAGTCAAAGCTTTGTTTGAACGTTATCGACTGCAACTGCGTAAAATACTACAAGCGCCATCAGAACATCAGTTGACAGTAGAAGAGTTCTTTTATTATTTATTTTTGATTTTCGAATGCTCACATCATTATCGGTTTTTATACAGAAACACCGCCGATCTGATCGAATCTTTTCCTGAACTTGCCCATGGAGTCCGGCAATTATTAAAAGAAAAGGATAAGGTCATTGGACAGGTGATTAATCAATTTATTGTTCAAGGTGATTTGGTCACAAAATTGGAACAGCAAAAGTATATAGTTGATCTTATTTCTATGATAACAACACAAGCGACCAATCATCATCTATTAATGGGTGATGATATTAACCAAGGACAGTATATACAGAGTAGTTTAGCAAGTATCTTATTTGCTTTAGCACCTTATTTGAATGTGAGTAAACCAGCATTCTTGGATCTGCATCGTTCTATCGCTTTACAGAAATTGGATAATACTTGATCTAAAACTAAGCAACAATTTAACAGAGAGTAACAGATATTGACATTTTCCAAGGATAAAACTGTGCCTAAAAAACTCACCTTTCTTGATAAGGCTTTTTGGCTAACGGAAACGGATAATAATCCTAAACACGTAGCCAGTTTACAAATATTGCAATTGCCAGAGGATGCAACTAGCCAATACCTCACAGATCTTGTGGCTGAGCTTAAAAGCTTTTCTGAAGGCGTTACACCTTTTAATACTGTCGTGAGTTCGATTCTAGGATTTCCATTCAGGTTGAAACCTACTGCGCAATTGGATATGGATTATCATGTTCAATATCATCTGGTGGATAATGTAGAAAATCGTGATGAGTTACATAAGCTCACAGCAAGACTGCATGAGCCTCGTTTAGCCACAAAGAAACCCCTTTGGCAGTTTCATGTTATTGAAGGACGAGAAGGCAGGGATTTTGCGATTTATATCAAGATCCATCATATGTATGGTGATGGCGCAACCTTAGTGCGTTGGTTTCAAGATTCCTATTCGGTGGACTGCAAAAAAGAAGGCTTTGTGCCTATATGGACCAAGCAACAAAAACCTAAAACTAAAAGGAAGGTGAATCGTTTTAAGTCTTCCTTCTTATCTATCTGGTATTTTTTCATTATCATCAAAGATATTATGTGGATCTTATTTAGAATATTGATCAAACTCCTTGGGATCAACAAAGTCTATATGCCAGTACCATTCACAGGCACCAAAACCATTTTAACTGGGCAAGTGAAGGCTGGTAGAGTGGTTTCCACAACGGATATTTCATTTGATCGCATTCAAGCGCTATCAAGAAAACTGAGAGCCACTGTCAATGAAATATTGCTGTGTTGTTTTGATATTGGTGTACATCGTTTTCTTAAAGATCATGGGCAAGTTTTCGAACAAGCACTATTTACCAATATGCCGATTAATATGAGAAAACCAGGGGATGAATCTAGTGGAAATAAAATTGCTATTGTGCCAGTAGAGCTGGCTCATGGCCAACATGATCCCTTTATTCGATTACGCCAAATCATTGAAAATCACCGAATTGTGAAACGCGCCGCTAAAAAATCTCATCCTGCCGCTTTTAGTTATTACACGGTGATTATTCAATCATTTTCTTTGATTTATGAATTACTGCATATTTCTGATTGGGTACGTCCCATTGCGAATATCTTAGTTTCTAATATTCCAGGCCCAAAAGAACAACGCTATTTAAAAGATGCCAAACTCAAAGCGGTTTATCCTATCTCTACCATTACCCCAGGAGGCGGTGTCAATATTACGCTACTGACTTATGACTCAGTCGCAAACATTGGTATTGTTTGTTGTGATAGAGATATAAAGTCATTAGAACCCTTGGCTCAATATTTTAATGAAGCCATGGATTTATTAGAAAACTGTATTGATAATCCCGATCTCACCACAGATGATTTAGGCGAAATTCAACAAACTAATGAAGATGACACCATGATAGATGATGAGATAGTGGATGAGATGGTTGATGAGCATGTCGATGAAGGACTTACAGCCAAATAACCCTATGCTTTGTTAAAAACAAAATAAAGAATACCATCTTCTATCTCAATGGATTGGCCATATTGAGCAAATAACCTTTCTTCAAAATCCATTGGGTTGAGTTTGTAGCAAAAGCTATCATTCTTGGCTAATTGGCTTAATTTATTTTCGATTTGATGGCGGTGGTAATCAATAATTAATTGTCGATTACCAGTGAGATACAGGGATAAATATTGAACCAGATCCGAGTTGCTGGTGCTGTTAACTATGCCAAGACCAGTTTTTAAGGTTACTGAAAATAGGCTCTTAAAGGAAGAGGGCACAAGTTTCCCCATGAGTGCTCTGGTATCTTTCATGAGAGCAAACTCATCGTCCACCAACACAATATCAATGATCTTAAGGTCAATCAGTTGGATAAGTTCTTTATCGGCATGGTAAACAGGCTTAGTACTGATAAAAACATGCAAATGGGTACGATAGAAGGTTTTTTGACGGATTTTAGCCTCAAAACTACCATAGAGTTCAATATTGAAAACAGGTTCAGACTGAGAAATAGAAAGCGTTGCCTGAAGAATACTCAGCTGCCCTGAACCACTGGGAATATCAAATTGGTAAGATTGGGGGAGATATTTACCCATTAAGTGATTCATTTCAGAGGCGCTCACATCGACACGGTTAATTTTTTTGAGACGAATTAAAATGGTCGCAAAAAACCAGCGAATCCTGTCACGCCATGATAGTGTCATATTTTCAGAATTAATTTGCAATGAAACTCACCCTTTGTCTTCTCTGGTAGAACGGGTATAATTATGCGTGGTAACGATAAAAATATCTAATAATGATCTGAGTATCTGAAAAATTTATTTTTTAATCTGATAAGATATTGCTACTTAATTTAATTTTCTTGGTCAAATCCATGCAAAACCCCATTATTGATGCCATTCTTAAACGCCGCTCATCGCCCTTATTAGATTCCCCCGCACCAAACTCGCAACAGTTGGAGATGTTAGTCCGTTGCGCTTCTAGAGCTGCAGATCATGGTAACTTACGTCCATGGCGCTTTCTTTATCTAGAGAATGAGCATAGAGAGCGTTTGTCTGAGGCGTTGGTCAAAATGGCCGAAAGTGAAGATCCCGCATTGCCTGATTTTAAAAGAACTAAAATGGCTCAAAAACCTTATCGAGCACCAGCTATTTTAGTCGCTATTAGTCGTAATATAGAAAATCCAAAAGTGCCGGTATTAGAACAACAAATGGCAACGGCTGCTGCGGTACAAAACCTATTGTTGGCCGCATTCTCAATGGGGTTGGGAGCCTATTGGAGAACGGGGAGTGCCTGTAACAGCCAGATTGTAAAATCTGCTTTAGCAGTGCAAAGCGCAGAAACTATTGTGGGTTTTATTTATTTAGGCGCAGCCAAACAGCAGGCACTATTACCTAAATCCACCGATGATTGGAGCAATTATTTGCAAATCGGTTTAACCGAAAAATAAAAATGCGCAACCTGCTACTTTTAAAATGGTGTATTTTTAAGTAGCAGGGGGCTAATTTTTTTTAGAAACCTCTCCAAATCTTAGTGGGCGCTGTTTCCTCAACTTTTTCGTCTCTTTTTTTACCCAAATCTTGATATTTTTTTTGTTCTAATTTGACACTCTTTGACGAAGCATTGGGCAAATTATCTAAGTCTTGAAGAAACTTACCCGCAGTGCTGACGTATATGCCTTTTAATGTTTTTTCATGCATGTTTAGGTTCCTAACTGAACGAATTTAAATAAATATTTTTTCTATTTAATAGTAGTATAGATTAAAAATCTGCATTGCGCCTAGAACGAGGATAAGCAATTACATCTCTCACGTTATTCACGCCAGTGAAATATGAAACGGCACGTTCAAAACCCAGTCCATAACCAGAATGAGGCACAGTGCCATAACGGCGTAGATCGCGATACCAGTTATAGTCATTGGGGTTTAAATGCATTTCGATCATTCGTCGATCTAAAACATCTAAACGCTCCTCTCTTTGGCTACCACCGATAATTTCACCAATACCGGGTGCAAGCACATCCATACAAGCGACAGTTTTATCATCATCATTTAATCGCATGTAGAAAGCTTTAATATCCTTGGGATAGTTTTGTAAAATCACTGGGCGACCCACATGAGTTTCTGCGAGATAGCGCTCGTGTTCAGATTGTAAGTCTGTCCCCCATTCCACAGGGTATTCAAATTTTTGACCACAATTTTGTAAAATTTTAATGGCATCGGTGTAATCCATGCGTTCGAACTTAGCGTTTACAATCAGTTCCAATCTATTTAAACAATCCTTATCTACGCGCTGTTGGAAGAAAGCCATATCATCTTCTCTTTCATCCAAAACTGCTTTGGCCATGTACTTAAACATATCTTCAGCGAGTTGAGCTGTTTGAGCCAAATCGGCAAAAGCCACCTCAGGCTCTACCATCCAAAACTCAGCCAAATGGCGACTGGTGTTGGAGTTCTCTGCTCGGAAGGTCGGGCCAAAGGTATACACCTTAGACATGGCCAAACAATAAGCTTCGACGTTTAATTGTCCACTCACGGTTAAAAAAGTTTCTTTACCGAAAAAATCTTCTGAAAAATCCACATTGCCCTGAGCCGTTCTGGGTAAATTATTGAGATCGAGGGTACTGACCCTAAACATTTCACCCGCACCTTCTGCATCACTGGCGGTGATAATCGGGGTACTGATCCAGCAATATCCATTTTCATGGAAGAAACGGTGAATCGCTTGAGAAAGACAGTTACGAACACGAGTGACTGCACCAATAATATTTGTGCGCGGACGCAAATGGGCCACCTCACGCAAAAACTCCATGCTGTGTGGTTTTGGCTGAATAGGGTAGGTATCAGGATCTTCCACCCAACCTAAAACAAGCAGTTGGTCACATTGCACTTCAAACTTCTGACCTTTGCCTTGAGACTCCACTAATATTCCTTCAATCTCAATAGAACAACCACTGGTTAACTGTTTGACTTCGTTTTCGTAATTTTCCACAGTATTGGGAACAACGATTTGAATAGGATCAAAACAAGAACCATCATGAAGTGCCACGAAGGAAAATCCTGCCTTAGAATCACGGCGAGTCCGAACCCAACCCTTTAATGTGATCTGAGAACCCGCAGCGACACGCCCCGCTAGGGCTTCTGTGACAGATAAAATGCTCATGCTCTGTTATCTCCAATAGGCTAAATTTTTATATAATTCTGAATAATTTTGTCAGTTCCCAAGAATTTTTGCCTACTTCTGCAAAGAATTAGACTGTTTTAGTGCTTTTTCTTTAAGGATACGCTGATTAATCTTAATTTTTTCTTCATCAGTTAAACAGTGCCATTGAATCACCTCATCAAAGGTGCGTAAACAACCCTTACAAACGTCATCCCCAGCAGCAGTGCTGCAAGTACCAATACAAGGGGATTGACTGGGGTTCTCAGGAAGTGAACTCATGGCAACGGTTTGATGTAAATTTTGTGTATTTTACCTAAATAATGGATGTTGAGCCAGAGATATACCTTTGATTGTTGAAATGGGCGGCTTTGTGGTTCTTTTGCATGGGATTCTCAAGGATTTAATCAAGTTTTGATAGCTAGCTTGTTATGAAAAAGTTAGTGGCAATTGAAGTGAAAAGCTTCCGCCTTTGGGCGGGTTTATTTTCTTTAACACTAAAGAGAACAGAGCCAAAAGTAAACGCTCCCGACAATATTGGCCTTCGGCTTTCCTTGAAGATTTTGGGTTCTTTAAGGTGCGTTGAAAGTTGCTCCTGCTCCGTTCAACTTAAGTTAAGGTTCTGTTAATTTGGCTCTAAATCCAGGATTTCACGGGAAATATTGTAGGGGGGACAAGATCTTGCAAGGATAAACAGGTCAGTCACAGTCAAAAAGAAATATATTTTACAGTTCAAAAACAAGATTGAAGTGAATGACCATTTGTTTTTCTTTTTCTTTACAAAAAAATCTAAGACAACATCTGAATAGCATCGGCCACCTGTTCTTGGAATTCTTCACCCACATTTTCATCTAAATCTGTCGAGATCCCTAGTTTTTCAAAGGCTGGAATGGTTGACCAATCGAGTCTTGCTAAGGGGTGATCTTTTCCTATATAGGTTTGTAGGTTGCTGACGGTGACTAGATCGCCATAATCTGGTTGGCCACCGGAGTTTCTGGTGAAATCTAAATAGGCTTCTGGCACGATAGCTAATTCTTCTGGGAAATCCCAAGCTCTGAGAATAATTCCGCCGATTTTTGGATGTAACCTGCTGATTAGGCGATCTAAAACATCTTCATCTTCGAGTAGTTCTGGGGTTTCTTCAGCTAAGGCTAAAATAGGTAACAGGCCAATTTCGTGGGTTAAGCCTGCTAATGTGGCTTGATCGGGTTTTAAGCTGCCGTAATGAGCGGCAAATACGTGGCAAATTGAGCCAACTTCAATGCTGTGCTCCCAAGAGCGACGCAATTTTTTGTCGATGACTTCACTGGTGGCTTGAAACATTTGTTCCATGGCAAGGCCTGTAGCTAGGTTTCTAACAAAAGTAATACCTAAGCGGGTAATGGCCATTTTCAGGTTGTCCACGACAATTCTGCCTCTTAATAAAGGAGAATTTGAAACTTTGACTAATCTTGCAGCCATGGCTGCATCGCTGGAAATGACATCAGCCAATGCTCCAGCTGATACCATAGGGTTGTTTACTGCATCCCTTATTCTCAAAGCAACTTCAGGTAGGGTGGGTAAAGTGAGCCTATCATTTTTTACAGCATCCAACATTTCGTGAAAAAAGTCGTCTTCTAAACTCATTACAAATTCTCCGTGGCTTATTTTCTAAATGAATAATTGGTGAATGATTATTATGTTCATACTTTAGATTATAGACGTTATTTTTGCGTTCGGTAGAAATTGATGGTTTTGTTTAAAAGAATCTTTTAAACAAACAAGTGCAATGTTTTGGCCTGCCGAGTTTGTGCTGCTGTAAATCATTCGTCCAATAGAATGGCTATGGCCTTCAGTTTCAATATTAATGGTTTCTGCTGGCATAAAAGGTAGTAATGGAGCATGTGTAATAGCCACGGCATGTTGTTTTAGCGTGCCACGGTACTCCATTCTGGCAATGATTTCTTGTCCTGTATAACAACCCTTACTAAAGCTGATGCCCCCCACTTGGTTTAAACCCACATCATGAGGCACAAATTGTTCTTTAGCCTCTAGCAACACAGTGGGAATTTTATCTTCTATATCTAGATAACGCCAATCTGTTGTTGAAGCGAGTAGACGATTATTTTGGTTCTGTTCCCACAAGTTGTTTAAATTTTTTGAAGGCGTCACTATTAAGAATCGTTCTGAAGGAAGGCGGATACAGATAGTGTCTTCTCTCACAATGGCCTGATTAACGGCTGTAGAGGTGGTGTCAAATCCTTCTGGTGCTTGCTTTGATAGTCCCAAACAACACCACGAAATGGGTTGGTTGTCAGAGGTCGACGGGATAATTTTCGCTTTGAAAAAGGGGATGTATTTAGATAAATGTTGTATTAAATGAGTTTCTATTTCCTTTTCTATAATCAATGCATAAGCCTGTTCTGCTATTTTTATGATGCGGAAAATGGCGATTATACGGCCTTTGGGGGTACAACAGCAACCTAAGCTGGAAACAGTTTGGCTAATTTGTTTAACATCACAGCTTAATTGACCTTGTAGGAATTTTTCAGCATCTTCCCCCATGATTTGGAGAACAGATAAATGGGGGAGTGCGAAAAGTCCCGCTGTTTGATGTAAGTCACCTTCGACAGATTGAAAAACTAATGTCTCATTGATCCAGGTGGCTTGATGGTTGTGGCTGATATCAGCCCAAACTGAGATTGTCATTTGTATAATATCTATTGGCAAAGTAGAATAAGTATACATTTTAACAGAGATCTGGATAAGACCAATGGTTACTGATCAATCTGAGCAACAAAAATTACTGGATCCCGCAAGAGTTCGCTATCAATGTCGTCGTGGCATGTTAGAACTTGATGTGTTTTTAGGGCCTTTTTGTGCTGCGAAATATCATTCAATGGATCTGGCTCAGAAGCAACATTTTGTGATTTTTTTGGAAGAGTCTGATCCCGATATATTTGCCTGGCTGATGAAATATACGGTGGCACCAGATAAATTTCAAGATTTAGCCAACGAGATTAGGTTGTTTGCACAGGGATAGCTATGGATGTTTGGGTGTTAAAACCTGATAAGTTGTTATCTATTTGGCCATTTAGCTGGTTATTGGTTTTGTTTTTGTTGACCACGCATGAGCGACAAAACTTAGCCATTCTGTTTATTTTAAATATTTTTTGTGTATTTTGGGCTTTTGGATTTCTTCGACAGCATTGTTTTCGTCATCCTAAATTTGCGATTCAAGGCATTCGCTATTTAAACCATCATTTTGAAATTCTCTATCAAGCCGAATGGAAGCCCGCTCAAATGCCTCAACAATATTATCTATCTAATGTTCTGATGGTTTTGAATTGGCGTTTAATGGATAATCCGAAGATTCAACTTCCTTGTGTGTTGCGTTTGGGTGGGACTTTAGAACGAGATCAATTTTCCAGCCTAAAAGCCAAACTTTTAGAGCTGGAAAACTAATCGTTTTATTCGCAGATAAGGTTGGTTGGTGTGGTTAGTGCGTGAGATTTTTCCTGCGTGGGAGTGAGCACTGTGTCAACACCAAACTCACCTAAAAGATTAGGGTAGTCTAAGCTAAAGTGCAGGCCTCTACTTTCTTTGCGTCTCATGGCACATTCCACCATTAACTCTGCCACAACCACCAGATTTCTTAACTCTAGTAAGTCATTGGTTATATGGAAATTACTATAATATTCAGTGATTTCTTGTTTCAGCAGCTGGATTCTGCGACGAGCTCGCTGTAATCTTTTATCTGTTCGTACAATACCCACATAGTCCCACATTAACCTTCTTAGCTCTTGCCAATTATGTGTGACCACCACTTCTTCGTCGGAGTCTTTAACCCGGCTTGAATCCCATACACTGGCTTGAAGAGGTTCTGCTACTTTATCCCAGAGACTTCTGATGTGATTGGAGGCTGATTCTGCATAGACCAAACATTCTAACAATGAGTTACTGGCCATACGGTTGGCACCGTGTAATCCCGTGGAGGACACTTCTCCAATGGCATAAAGTTGATTGAGATTGGTTTCTGCATTTAGCGTTACTTTGATACCACCACAGGTGTAATGAGCGGCTGGAACAACAGGAATAGCTTGTTTGGTAATATCTATGCCTAATTCCAGGCATTTCGCATAAATGGTAGGGAAGTGATTCATGATAAATTCTGGTTCTTTATGGCTGATATCTAAAAATACGCTTTGAATACCTAAGCGTTTCATTTCATGATCGATGGCTCGAGCAACAATATCTCTAGGTGCGAGTTCACCTCTGGGATCAAATCGATCCATAAAGCGAGTTCCATCCGGTAATAATAATTTACCACCTTCACCACGTACTGCTTCTGAGATCAAATAAGATTTTGCATCAGGATGAAATAAGCAGGTTGGGTGAAATTGGTTAAATTCAAGATTGGCAACACTGCAACCAGCGCGCCAAGCGATAGCTATGCCATCACCTGAGGCTATATCTGGATTGCTGGTGTATTGATAAACTTTACTGGCGCCACCTGTTGCTAGAACCACAAATCTAGCGCGGAAAACCTCGACTTTTTCTGTTGCCAAATTGAGTACATAAGCTCCAAAACAATGACGATGACATTGGGTTGAGCCTATGGCATGTTTGTCGCTGGTCAGTAGATCAACGGCGGTATGATGTTCAAAAATCTGTACGTTTTCACAAGCTCTAATCGCAGAAACTAAAGTGGTTTCAACTTCTTTTCCTGTTGCATCGGCGGCATGAATAATGCGTCTTCGACTATGGCCGCCTTCCTGAGTAAGGTGATAGTCCTCTTTATTGATTTCAGAACGGCTGAAATTAACGCCTTTGTCAATTAACCAGTCTATACAACGTTTGCTGTGGGTGACTGTAAATTCAACAGCCTCTTTGTTGCAGAGCCCTGCACCAGCGATTAAAGTGTCTTCAACATGGGAATCAATACAATCCTCATCATCCAGAACTGCGGCAATCCCGCCTTGAGCATAAAAGGTTGAACCTTCTTGTAAAGGGCCTTTACTTAAGATGGCAATGCTTCCATCAATATCTGCTAGTCTTAATGCAGTACTGAGGCCTGCAGCGCCAGAACCAATAATTAATACATCGAATTGATATTCATTTGTCATGTTTGTTGATCTTTAGGGTGGTGCTTTCTTAAATTTGATGAACAACAAAATTTAAGGAAAGGGCGGTGTGAAAGCATAGGTAGTTAATTGTAACCTAGGATCCTGTCCGAGAATAGTCCGAGAATAGACTAATCTACTGTGGCCAAGCCTGATTGCCCTCGCTACGATCGCTATTCTCGGACAGGCTCCCAGTTGTCATTAGTTGTCATGAACTACCAGGTAACTCTTTCAGAGGCTTTTGGCTCTGGTGGCTTTTTTGTTAAATTATGCTAAACCAATGAACTTTTTGAGATTGGTTTTGTCAATATCAGCCATTGTTCTTTTTTTAAAAAAACGCAACTCGATATAAGAACACCGGTAAGATTTTAAAAATGAGTATTCATAGACTATCGACATTGATGCTAAACTAGGAGCCTGTCCGAGAATAGACTAATCTACTGCGGCCAATCAGGCTTGCCCTCGCTACGATCGCTATTCTTGGACAGGCTCCTAGGAGCCTGCCCAAGAATAGACTGATCTACTGCGGCCAAGCCAGTTTGGCCAGATTTTCCGATGAATTTCGTTAAATAGAGCGACTATTCGCCTCAATCCATCGAAAAATCTGACTCAAACAGGCTTGCCCTCGCTACGATCGCTATTCTTGGACAGGCTCCTAGTACTCTTGCAGATAGTAATTGAAATTAGTAGATATTATTTAACAAACAATACTCAGCATTCTATTGGATTAAGGTAGATTAGACCCCATAGATGAGTTTTACCTTTATACTTGTTATACCTCAAAAAATACGGGTGTATATCATGAATTTAAGATAGTCAATCCAAGATAGGATGAAAAGTATATGACCAACACCAGTATCGATCATGAACTGGTAGTTCGAATACAAAAAGGCGATAAAAAAGCATTTGATATTTTGGTGCGCAAGTATCAGCATAAAATTGTAAATGCCATCAGCCGGTTTGTAAAAGATCATTCAGAAGTGATGGATGTGGCGCAAGACGCTTTTATTAAGGCTTATAAAGCCCTGCCTGAGTTTAGAGGAGAAAGTGCCTTTTATACTTGGTTGTATCGGATAGCCATAAATACCGCAAAAAACTATCTGACAGCAAAGAAAAGGCGACCACCAGACACGGATATCGATTCTTCTGAGGCTGAAAACTACAGTTTAGGGGATTCATTGAGAGATAATTCTAATCCTGAGCGCTTGCTAATTAGAGAGCAACTCAAAACTCTTGTGGATAAAACGATTAACTCTTTACCAGAAGAATTAAGAGCGGCAATTTGCCTTCGTGAGTTAGAAGGGATGAGTTATGAGGAAATTTCTCATGTGATGGATTGTCCTGTAGGCACCGTTCGTTCTAGGATATTTAGAGCCAGATCGGCTATTGACGAAGCGATTCAGCCCTTATTACACTAAACTAAGTAAAATAATTGAAAAAATTAGGAACTTTCAGCTTTTATGTGAGTCGATAGGTGTAGGTAAAAACAAAGGTGATAAAACAATGAGTTCTAAAATAACGCAACAGATTTCAGAGTTGATGGATTCAGAGCTGACTCAATCCGAGCTTTCCAAAGCTGAATACCATCAGTTATTGAAAAATCTGTGTGATTCTTCTGAGAATCGTGCACAGTGGGAGCGTTTTCACCTTATTCAAGATCTGATGGTTGAATCTGATGGCCATTTAGCTGATTTTGATTTTGCCGAAAAAATTGCACTTCAAATTGAAAAAGAACCCCATACTTTGGCTCCAACCTCTTGGTATCAATCCGCTTTTGTGGATACAGATCCCAGCCAAAAAAGAAATTCCTGGATCAAAAAAGTGTTTGGTTTTAGTGTCGCAGCTTCGGTAGCAGCATTAGTGGTGACTGGGGTTTATCAAAATGATACTAATCAACTTATTCAATCATCACCTACAGAGTTTAGTGCGCAATTTGCACCCACAATTTTGGATGTGGTTCCTGCAAGTGTTCGTATTCAGACCTCTCATGCCCCCAATCTAGTTCAGCAACAACGGCTGCAACAGTTGTTCTTACAGCATAGCCGTAGTGCCTCAGAAGCAGGATTTAGAGGCATGTATCCTTATGCTAATCTGATTAGCTATGGACCTGTTCCCTATGAGCCTGTTGAATCTGTTGTAAATGAGATAGATACTATAACTACATTGGATAATTCACCTAAGCGCTAAGGTTCATGTCAAAACTTACCATTACCAGCCTTGTTATTCATCTTAGTCTCTTATGTGCGGCTGAACCGGTAGTTTTATGGGCGGCAGAACCTGAACACAACCAAACTTCTACCGCTTCGGAGAAAACCTCAAAATCTATTCAATTAAATCCAGGTAGTATGCTGTCTCGTATGGGTAATGCCATGCTTGATAGTAACTATCGTTTATCTTTGGTTTATTTACACGATGGCAGAGTGGATTCATTACGCTGGAATCATCTGTATGAAGAGGGTAATCGTTTCGATAAATTGGAGAATCTTCAAGGGGTTCGTCGTGAAGTAATTAGTCATAATTCCGATACCTATCTGATTATGGACAATGATCTGATTCATTTATCCTCCAATGACGACTCTCCAGTTGTTCGTTGGCAACGACAGCTTAGTTTGTTAGCTAAAAATCAAAAACAATATAAAATATTACTTTCAGGACCCTCCAGAATAGCGGGTCGTCGCAGTTATCAATTGCTATTTGTGCCGAATGATGGAGAAAGATTGGGCTCTCGAATTTGGGTTGATTTTCTTTCTGGACTTCCTCTTAGTGTGGATACCATTGATAATAATGGGCGCGTTGTAGAACAAATGATGACTGTGGAATTGCATTTGGAAGGTGACATGAGCGCCGCCGATTTTGATATTCCTAAGAATATGAATTTAAGAGAAAATGTTTTTGAATTTAATTCACAGCTCCCTGTTCAGGCCTCTTTAGATAAGTCTCAAATCAATGTAAATAAAAGTAGCTGGACAGTAGGCTGGTTGCCTGTAGGGTTTGAATTAACAGAAAGCATGAAAACCAATCGAGACGCATCAAAATACAGCCACTTGATTTTTAATGATGGCATGACCACTTTATCTGTATTTGTGGAAAAAATGACAAATTCTGAACCGATGGAACCTCGCACCGAATATCGTGGTGGAACATTGATTTATGATATTGCATGGCAAGATAAACGGGTCACTGTGGTGGGGAGCGTTACTACGCCTGTTGCCGATAAAATCGCTCGTTCAGTAATTCCTGCGACCGATATTGCGACTGCCCAAGAGTAAATTTTATGATCGAACAACAAGTCACCGTTATTGAGATTGTTGCCAATAAAGCTATGTGTAGATCCATCTCCCGTCAAGGATGTGCTCGATGTGAGGCCGGTGAAGGATGCGGAGGAGGGGTTTTTAATCAATTATTTGGTGGTAAAATATTCCAGTTGTCTGTTGATAATGAGCTAAATGCACAAGCAGGCGATCAGGTTATCTTAGGTTTACCAGAGTCTGCACTCACTGTAGGTTCACTGTTTTTATACTTAGTGCCTCTACTGGGCTTACTGTTCGGTGCCGTTATTTCTGATTCACTGCTTCCCACATCTAACGAACTTTGGATTATTGCCTTTTCAGTTTTCGGTTTAGGCTTGGGGATACTTTTTGTGCAAAGTCAGTTACGAAAAAAATTCTTTTTACAATTATTTAAACCTACCATGCTTAGAACTTTACCTACAGTAGAGCAATTTAAGCCAGAAAATTAATGTGTCTGACATCCATTTTTTATTGAGGAACTAAACATGCTTCAAAAAAATAAAATAATTTTTATTTTATTGTCTTTTTTAATCGTCTCTCTGGGCAGAGTTTATGCCTCAGAACTTCCCGACTTCAAAGATCTTTCTAAGAGATTACGGTCGAGTGTTGTCAGTATTACCGTTGAGAGAAAATTAGATAAAAATAGCCAAAATGCGCAGATCTTAGAACATTTGTTTCGACGCGGGGCTCCAGGCAACGATGATGAATATCAAGCGCCAGCCGTTGCACAAGGCTCAGGTTTTGTAATTTCATCAGATGGCTATATTTTAACAAATCGTCATGTGGTTGATGAAGCCAAAAAAGTTACTGTTTTCATGGCAGATAGGCGTGAGTATGTTGCAAAAATTATTGGAACTGATGAAGGCACTGATGTTGCTGTATTAAAAATTGATGCGGATAATTTAACTGCGGTTAAAACTGGGAACTCTTCAGATTTAGAACCTGGAGAGTGGGTGCTGGGTATTGGTGCCCCATTTGGCTTTGATCATACTGTTACAGCAGGCATTGTGAGTGCTAAAAGAAGAACATTACCTGGTGAACTATATGTGCCTTTTATTCAAACGGACGTGGCGATTAATCCAGGCAACTCTGGAGGGCCATTGGTGGATATGAAAGGGCAAGTGGTTGGTATTAACTCGCAAATATTTAGTCGAAGCGGTGGATTTATGGGGATATCCTTTTCAATTCCCATTGAGCTGGCCACGGGCGTAGCTGACCAACTTAAGAAAAATGGTCAAGTGCGAAGAGGATATTTAGGCGTCTCTTATCAAGATGTAGATTATAAAATGGCGAAAAGTTTTGGTATGAGGGAAGTGAATGGTGCTCTATTAACTCAAATTAGCAAGGATTCTCCTGCAGAAAAAGGTGGACTCAAAGAACAGGACGTTATTCTTAAAGTGAATGGAAACACTATTGAAAGGGCTGCAGATCTACCTTTCTTGATTGGCCAGACACTTCCTGATGAGAAGGTTAATCTTTTGATTTGGAGAGATGGTAAGAGTAAAAGTATGAGTGTAAAAGTAGGTGAACGACCTAATTCACCAGAAGAATCTGAGGGAGGTGATGCGGATTCCTCGAGTAACGCACTAGGTTTGCAGTTACAAGATTTAACGGAAGAACAGCAAAAAGCTGTAGGAGATAAGGGCGTATTAGTTATTTCATTAGAGAATGGCCCAGCTGCTGAAGCTGGTATTCGTCGCGGTGATGTGATTTTATCGGTTGATCGTGAAGAAACAGGATCGGTTAAAGAATTTGAAAAAATTATTGCTTCCCTAAAGCCGGGATCGGATGTGCCGGTGATGGTACAGCGAGCTAGAGTGGGACGACGTATATTTTTGATTAGCATTCCTGAGTAATTTCTCTTGTTGGTACCTCTCATTATTCAAAAATTTTAGGATGATGAGAGGTTTTTGCCTTAGATCTGTGGCAGTCTCTTTCGGGTATACTTGCATTTAACATCCAATTTACTCAATATTTTGGGGTATCTTATCCAAATATCAGTTAAAATAACCCTTTTAACGGATAGCTCAGAATTTTTCAAATAAGTTATTTTATAAATGCTTGTCAATTTATCGTTATCCTAAGAAACCCAAGAATTATTACGAGCCATACTCTTAAATGCCATACAAAAAAAACATACGAAACTTTTCTATTATTGCCCATATTGATCATGGTAAGTCGACACTCTCAGATCGTTTGATTCAAACTTGTGGGGGATTAACTGCCAGAGAAATGCAATCTCAAGTCCTTGATTCTATGGATATTGAACGTGAAAGAGGGATCACTATCAAGGCGCAGAGTGTTACCCTAAAGTATAAGGCCAAAGATGGTGAAATTTATGTGCTCAATTTTATTGATACACCAGGCCATGTCGATTTTTCTTACGAAGTCTCTCGATCATTATCTGCTTGTGAAGGGGCTTTGCTGGTGGTTGACGCAGCACAGGGCGTTGAAGCTCAAACCGTGGCTAACTGTTATACCGCAATTGAACAAAACTTAGTGGTTGTGCCCGTTTTGAATAAAATAGATTTACCTCAAGCCGATCCGGATAGGGTAGCGGAAGAAATTGAGGAGGTCATTGGTATTGAAGCCATTGATGCAGTTCAGTGCAGTGCTAAAAGTGGTATTGGCATTGATGAACTCTTAGAGCGCATTGTTCGAGACATTCCGCCCCCAGAAGGTGATTCTAATGCCAAGTTACAAGCCTTGATTATTGATTCTTGGTTTGATAACTATTTAGGTGTGGTTTCTTTGGTGCGTATTAAACAAGGTTGCATCAAAGTTGGCGATAAAGTCAAAACCATGTCTATTGGCGAGGTGCATGGTGTAGATAAAGTCGGTGTTTTTACGCCAAAAGCAGAAGATCGTAAAGAATTAAGAGCGGGCGATGTGGGTTATATTGTCTCTGGCATTAAAGAAATTTTGGGTGCCCCTGTAGGTGATACTATCACTCATGTTAAAGGGGGTGCTGAAAAACCCTTGCCTGGATTTAAAAAAGTGACCCCTCAAGTGTATGCGGGGATGTTCCCAATTGCATCAGAGGATTATGAAAGCTTTAAAGATGCTCTAAGTAAACTCAGTTTAAACGATGCTTCATTATTTTATGAGCCAGAATCTTCCACTGCACTTGGATTTGGATTCCGTTGTGGTTTCTTGGGCATGTTACATATGGAGATTGTACAGGAACGATTAGAAAGGGAATATGATTTAGAGCTTATTACTTCAGCCCCCACGGTAGTCTATGAAGTTTTAACTACAAAAGGTGATATTCTGCTGGTTGATAACCCTTCAAAATTTCCTGAACCTAATTATATCGAAGAAGTGAGAGAACCTATTGTTGAGGCCAATATTTTAGTTCCTCAAGAATACCTGGGATCTGTGTTGACACTTTGTTCGCAAAAACGTGGTGTCCAAGTTAAATTAGATTATCTTGGAAAGCAGGTTTCTTTAACCTACCATTTGCCTATGAATGAGGTTGTTTTAGACTTTTTTGATAGATTAAAATCAACCAGCCGAGGATATGCCTCATTAGATTATCATTTTAAGAAATTCCAACCTGCTGACGTCATAAAAATGGATTTACTGATCAATGGTGATAAAGTCGATGCATTAGCTTCTATTGTTCATCGAGAGTTTTCTCAAAATAGAGGGAAGGATATCGTTGATAAAATGCGAGAATTGATACCAAGACAAATGTTTGATGTAGCGATTCAGGCTGCGATTGGTAATCAAATTATTGCACGACAAACTGTAAAAGCATTACGCAAAAATGTGATTGCAAAATGTTATGGAGGAGATGTCTCACGTAAGAAAAAGCTTTTGCAAAAGCAAAAAGCAGGTAAAAAACGCATGAAACAAATCGGGCGAGTCGAAGTGCCTCAAGAAGCCTTCCTTGCTGTACTAAATGTAGGAAAAGATTAATGAATATCTCTTTATTATTAAATGGATTAACGCTGATCACAGGATTAGTTTGGATAATGGATTTGTTGGTACTGAATCCACAGCGCCGTAAAGGTATGCTAGTAGCCATTAACCAGAAAAAAAATAGCAAAACAACGAATGAAATAAAAATTTCAAATCAAAGTGAACCGATTTATGTGGAGTATTCCAAAGCACTTTTTCCTTTATTATTGATTATTTTTCTTTTTAGAAATTTCACCGATTCTGTGGATTATGGTTTGGTCTTAGTTATAGCAACGGCGGTGAGTGGGGTGATTTGGTTAATAGATAAAATTGCTTTTGAATCAAAAAGAAAACAATCTATTTCTCAAATACAAAATAAAAATCTCCAGTTGGCTGAAGAAGAGCAAGCTATTTTATATCAAGATCCATTATTAGTAGAGTATGCCAAATCGTTTTTTCCAGTGATTTTAATTATTTTGATATTGCGTTCATTTTTTTTCGAGCCCTTTAAGATCCCTTCGGGTTCAATGAAACCCACTTTGGAAATTGGTGACTTTGTATTAGTGAATAAGTTCTCCTATGGTGTTAAATTACCAGTTAACCATCAAAAAATAATGTCTTATGGTGAACCGCAAAGAGGGGACGTCTTTGTCTTTCGCTATCCTGGTGATCCTAAAATTGATTATATTAAACGCGTGATTGGCTTACCCGGTGATACAATTGTTTACAAAGATAAGGATATCTATATCAAGCCAGCATGTTTGGCCATTAAAAATGATCAAGCATGTCCTGCATTAGAGAAAATACCCGCTAAACTACTTGAAAGAGATGGTTACAAAGATCTAAATGGATCTAAACTAGATTTATATGAAGAAGATTTATTAGGTGTATCTCATCAAATTTTGCATGATCCAACTATTGACGAATATACGCTTGTGAGTAATTTCAAACAAAAATGCATGAATGGTTACAATGAATGGACTATTCCGCAAAACCATTATTTTGCGATGGGAGATAATAGGGAACATAGTGCTGATAGTCGCTTTTGGTGTTTTGTCCCTGAAGAAAATTTGGTGGGGCGAGCTGTTGCAATTTGGATGCATTTTAATTGGGATGAAAAGTATAAACTAGATTTCTCTCGAATAGGTGCTATAAAATAATAAAGAATTTCATTTAATTGACATCAATATCTGGAGAGTAGCATGAAACAGAATTTCAATCAGTTTAACCCAAAAAAACAATCAGGCTTAACTGCATTAGGCTGGCTTTTTTTGCTGATTCTCGTAGCTTTTTTTGCACTCATTGCAATCCGTATGCAAGAAGTTGTAATGACAAATTTATCCATTAAATCTGCAATTAAAACCTTGGCTGAAGATCCAGATGCACGAGATATTTCTACTAAAGAACTTCGCAGTCGATTTCAAAAAAGGTTAGAAGTTGATGATGTGAACATAGTTCAAGACAAAGATTTAATTATCGAAAAACTACGCAATGGTTCTAAAATTTTACGGGTTAACTATGAACACCGTGTATTATTTGCAGCCAATATTTACATCGTTGTAGTTTATGAAGTGACCTCAGAGATTAATTGATGTCAACTCCTGTAATAGAATTGCAAAAAAAAATTGGCTATAGTTTTAACCAATTGGACTTATTGGAGACTGCACTAAGACATCGCAGTTGTGGCGCAAAGAACAATGAGCGCAAAGAATTTTTAGGTGATGCATTATTGGGATTTGTGGTGGCTGATAGCCTCTATCGAAAATTCCCAAAAGCTGCCGAGGGTGAACTCAGCCGTTTAAGGGCAAAATTGGTTAAAGGTGTTTCTCTCGCTGTTATTGCAAAAAAGTTAGGATTAGGGGAGTTCCTTATTTTAGGCCCTGGTGAAATGAAAAGTGGTGGACATCGGAGAGATTCAATTTTAGCAGATGCTTTAGAGTCGATTATCGGTGCAATTTATTTGGATGGTGGAATTGACCATGCTCGAGATTTCATCGATCGCTGGTTCTGTAATCAGTTAGAAAATCTCTCAGTAAGCGATGCAAAAAAAGATCCTAAAACACAATTACAGGAGTTGCTTCAAAGTCGAAAGCTCGCATTGCCTCAATATGAAGTTATTTCAACAGCTGGGGAAATGCATGATCCTAAATTTGAAGTGAAATGTAGTGTGGTTGTTTTTAAAAATGAAAATTTAACCTGCACTGAAACAGCTAAAAGTCGTCGTATCGCAGAACAAAAAGCAGCATCTAATATGCTACAAATTTTACAAACTAAGGGTTTAAAATAGTGCAGCAATTTTGTGGCTTGATCGCCATTGTAGGACGTCCCAATGTGGGAAAATCAACATTATTGAATCACTTAATTGGAGAGAAAATTTCTATCACCTCCAGAAAGCCTCAAACGACTCGTCATCGAATTACGGGGATTTTAACAGAAGACAATTGCCAGTTTGTTTTTATTGATACACCTGGTTTACATAAGCATGAACCCCGTTTAATCAATCGCCATATGAATCGTGCTGCATCCAGTAGTCTATTGGATGTGGATGCCATTGTTTTTGTGGTGGATGCTGGAAAATGGATTGGGGATGATGAATTGGTGTTATCTAAACTTCAAAATACTGATGTGCCTGTTTATCTATTTATTAATAAAGTGGATCAACTTGAAACTAAAGAGGCGCTATTTCCTACATTAGAGGCACATTCAAAACGCTATGCTTTTAAGGAAATTATTCCTGGTGCAGCGCTCAAGGGTATCAATATTCCTGAATTAAAGTATGAATTACAGAAAGTTTTACCACAGATGGACTTCATGTTTCCAGATGATTACATCACCGATAGAAGTGAGCGATTTTTGTGTGCTGAAATAATACGTGAACAACTTATGCGTGCTTTGGGAGCCGAAATTCCTTATTCTAGTTCTGTTGAGATTGAACAATTTAAAATGTTACCTTCTGGCACCATTGAAATATATGCATTGATTTTAGTGGAGCGTTCTGGGCAAAAAAATATTGTGATTGGAGAAAAGGGCCAAGGACTTAAAAGAATTGGCACAGAAGCTCGTTTAAATATGGAAAAACTCTTTGGCAATAAAATTTTACTGAAACTTTGGGTGAAGGTTAAAGAAGGTTGGGCTGATGATGAAAGGGCCCTAAAAAGTTTAGGGTATACAGATTACGATAGTTGAATATATGAACAGTGTTTTAGAAAAAGCTATCGTATTGCATCGGCGACCTTATCGTGAAACGAGTCTGCTTATAGAACTACTGACACAAAATCATGGACGAATTGCTTTGGTTGCTAAGGGGGCGAGAAAATCAAAATCACTTGCAGGCTTATTACAACCTTTTCAAACATTGTTAGTTTCTTGGCTAGGAAAGGGAGAGTTGTTTACTTTAACCCATGCTGAAAGTCTAGATTGGAAAGCCAAATTACAAGGTACACAATTGTATTGTGCGTTGTATTTAAATGAGCTTTTATTGAGATGCCTTCAAAAAAATCACCCACAGCCTGACTTATTTGAACTTTATCTACGAACACTAGATGATTTATCCTGTTGTTCTGAAGCTATGGTTTTAAGAAAATTTGAATGGAATTTTATGGAGATCCTGGGTTATGGTATTGATGTGTTGCACGATTTTCAAGGAGAAGAAATTGATGCTGAAAGTTGTTATTATTATGAACAACACGCAGGATTTGTAAAAACAGAATCTTCTCACCATTTGAGTATTTTGGGTTTAGATCTGTTAAATTTTGAACAGGGAGATTGGGATGTTATTGCTACTCAAAACCTAGCGCGAAAAATTTTACAGCCTGCTATGCAGCATCTAATTGGTGATAAACCTTTTGCCAGCAGGATACTTTATCAATCTTTAAAAAATCAAAAAATTCAACGAACTCAGCGATCGGAACTCAATAAGAGAGAAAGCCATGATGATAATCACACCTGAAGTCTTATTAGGAGTTAATATTGACCATATAGCGACATTAAGACAAGTTAGAGGAACTGAATACCCTGATCCTGTACAAGCTGCACTCATGGCAGAACAGGCTGGGGCTGATGGTATTACTGCACACCTTAGAGAAGATCGTCGTCATATTCAGGATAGAGATATCGAATTATTATCCAGAACTATTCATACTCGATTAAATTTTGAAATGGCTATCACAGAAGAAATGTTGGCTATTGCTGAGAAGATAAATCCGGCTTTTTGTTGTTTTGTTCCTGAAAAAAGAGCGGAATTAACCACTGAGGGAGGATTGGACGTGTTATCTAATCAATCTAAGGTGGCTGAGGCAATTGATAGATTGTCTCAAAAGGGTATTTTAGTCTCTCTCTTTATTGATGCTAAAGAAGAGCAAATACAAGCCGCAGCTCATTGTAAAGCGCCCTATATAGAAATTCATACAGGTCAATACGCCGACACCAAAGATCCTGTACGACAAAAGGAATATTACCAACAGATCAAAAATGGTGCTGAAATGGCCGCAAAATTGGGTATTAAAGTGAATGCAGGACATGGGTTACATTATCATAATGTAAAGCCTATTGCCGCGATACCAGAAATGATCGAGCTGAATATTGGACATGCTATTATTGCAAGAGCTGCTATTTGTGGTTTAGATACGGCCGTAAGAGACATGAAAAGATTGTTAATTGAAGCAAGACTATGTCAATAATTGGCATTGGAACTGATATTGTATCGATTCAAAGAATTGATTCTGTCATAAAAACAGCATTAGAAAAATTTTCAGTCAGAATTTTAACACCTGGAGAAAGGGCTATCCTTCCTCAACAACATAAAATGATTGTGCATTTTATGGCGAAAAGGTGGGCTGCAAAGGAAGCGGTTTCTAAAGCCTTTGGTACTGGAATTGGCAAGGAATTATCTTTTCAAGATATAGAAATTCAGCATAACGAGCAGGGCGCACCTCAAGTCCATCTTTCCCTTAAAGCTCAGATGCTTGCTGAAAGTAAAGGGATTTTGTTTTGGCATATTAGCATTAGTGATGAAACGCAATATGCCATAGCTTATGTGATTGCCAGTAATTGATTTGTTTCATTCCAAATTTATCAGATTCAAATCTCAAACATTTTTTTAGCCGTATCCACCATACGGTTGGCAAATCCCCATTCATTATCAAACCACAAAATTAATTTAAGCAATGTGCCGTCGCATAGCCTAGTCTGGCTACTGTCTATAATTGCAGAATGCGGATCATGATTAAAATCAATTGAAACTAAGGGTGTTTCGCAAAAATCTACAATGCCTTGATAGTTGGTTTCACAGGCTGATTTTAACAAATGATGGACTTCATTCAATGTGGTGGCCGTTTTCAGTTGTAAACTGACGTCGATAAGGGAAACATTGGTGGTTGGTACCCTTAACGCCAAGGATTCAAACTTATTCTTCAAGTGAGGAAAAAAACGCACAATTCCCAAAGATAAGGTTGTTGAAACAGGAATAACGGATTGCATAGCCGCTCGACTTCGATGCAAGGAGTTGGCATAGCTATCATTTATGGGTTGATCACTCATCGCGGCATGAATAGTCGTGCTATTGCCTGATGCAACGCCATAGGCTTGTTCAAGGATGGAGAGTACTGGTACTAAACAATTGGATGAGCAACTCGCGTTTGACACTAACTGATGTTCAGGTTTCAACTCAAGATGGTTATATCCCATAATAATGGTGGCATCAAAGGGATTTAATGGGGGCTGTGAGAGTAACACCTTCTTAGCGCCAGAATTTATATGGTTTTGCGCCTTTTGTCTGGTATCATTTTTACCACTGCAATCCAACACTAAATCTATACCAAGTTCTTTCCATGGTAGTTGACTGGAATCTGGCTCAGACAGAATTTCAATGCGTTTTCCATCTATCCGCATAAAATCTCGGTGGTTTTGTATCTCAAGCTCCACTTGTTTGTGGAATTTTCCATGAGTTGAATCATATTGAAGTAGATGTACCATAGCTTGTGATTCAGCTAACTCGTTTATAGCAACTACCTCAAGAGCTTCTTGTTGGTGAGTTTCGAAAATAGCACGTAATACACTTCGTCCAATACGACCAAAACCGTTGATGGCAATTCGCATGAGGTTCCACAATTAATACAGCATAAGCTTATGATAATGCTTTTTTTGGTTATCATCCAATAAAATAGGGGATTAAACAAAAAAAGTAGATTAACAGAAAAATTTACATCGCTTTTTAAGTAGTTGTGGAATACAAAAAGAAACTTAAAGAGAAGTAATACGAAGTTTATGCGAGTTCACATAAAGGGTTTCAGATAATTAAATGTGGGAGATAGATTGAATAATCTGGATTTATTAGGTTCAAAATTTGGTCGGGGCGAGAGGATTTGAACCTCCGACCACATGCACCCCGAGCATGTGCGCTACCTGGCTGCGCTACGCCCCGACACTCACATTTAAGCAATTTATGGCTGCTTTAACGTGGAGCGCAATATTAACCTATCTGAGGATCTTTTAAAAGGTTATCCATGTTAATTTTTAACATATTTTTTATTTGGTTTTTTGTCGAAGTATGGACAGGATGGTTTCTAGTTCATCAATGAGTTGACGATGATCTGTTGCTGCTATTCTTGCTGCGTTATTTGATGTTTTATTGGCTGTTTCGTTGGATGTTTGAGATGGCAATGTCTCTTGATTTTGGATCTGTAATCTAGCACCACCGATAGTATAACCCTGTTCGTAGAGAAGACTTCTGATTTGACGAACAATGAGCACGTCTTCACGCTGATAATAACGACGATTACCACGCCGTTTTATCGGTTTAAGTAAAGGAAATTCTTGTTCCCAATAACGAAGTACATGAGGTTTAACTTCGCA
>Ga0210050_1000996_pt1 | contig 32998 bp, 29 predicted proteins | sample CryGey132114_all_FD_185463 | JGI IMG/M metagenome (GOLD analysis project Ga0210050, IMG submission 185463) | Groundwater microbial communities from aquifer - Crystal Geyser CG22_combo_CG10-13_8/21/14_all (SPAdes) (version 2) | ecosystem: Environmental > Aquatic > Deep subsurface > Groundwater ... | reverse complement strand
CATGTTCTTGATGGAACTTTCCAAAAATATCTCGCTTCTAGTTTTTGTTTTTAGATTCTTTTTCATTTTTGTCTGATTAATTGATAGATTACTCTATGTTATCAGACACACTTTATTTTACAGTCCCTTCTCACACCTGCCTCGCCCGTTTCGTCTGCTGACGAAACATGTCTCCGGCTCGGACAAGTGTCGGAAAAAGCAAAGCAGTTTGCTTTTTCCGACCTTGTCCGCCCGGCAGGAACATGAGTACATTTATCGAACCTTACAGGTTCAGTACAGGTTTCCCATCTCGCAGACTCGATATGGGAGAACCTTTTCGATTCCTGCACGCAAGCAAAGCAGTTTGCTTGCTCGGGCGACACTTCGCTTCGCTACGTGTCCGCCCGGCAGGAACATGAGTACATTTATCGAACCTTACAGGTTCAGTACAGGTTTCCCATCTCGCAGACTCGATATGGGAGAACCTTTTCGATTCCTGCACGCAAGCAAAGCAGTTTGCTTGCTCGGGCGACACTTCGCTTCGCTACGTGTCCGCCCGGCAGGAACATGAGTACATTTATCGAACCTTACAGGTTCAGTACAGGTTTCCCATCTCGCAGACTCGATATGGGAGAACCTTTTCGATTCCTGCACGCAAGCAAAGCAGTTTGCTTGCTCGGGCGACACTTCGCTTCGCTACGTGTCCGCCCGGCAGGAATCGAACCTGCGACCATCTCCTTAAAAGGGAGCTGCTCTACCGACTGAGCTACGGGCGGATATTTAATTCAACCACAGACTACAACTTTATAACATAAATGCAGACAAAACTAAAGATTTTTGATCTTGGCACAAGTTAGCTTCTTAAATAAAACTTATTCACTCAGTTAAATTCTGTATCCTCTTATTTGTAGACATTTGTATAATTCGAATCATTTGTAGATTAGCACACACTACATACTCAATATAAACCTCTCGAGCTCTATCGCCATATCGCTTTTTCCTCGACGGCTATCGTGATATAGCTTCACCATATCGTCCGACAACTTTTTCAATTCATCGTTTGAAAAGTTTTGAGCATATCTTTTTGATTTGTTAAATACGTAAGGTGAAAGCCCCGAATCTTCTATACTTTCAGAATTCGCTGCAACAGACATTGATTTTAACTGCCAAAACAATACTCCATTTATCTCTTCCGGCACCTTCCCCGCCATTACCGCTTTCTGGTACAAAACCCAAAGACCTTTTTTATCTCTTTGACCCAAAGCGTCCGTCATCGAAAACAAATTAAAATCTTCACTTGCTCCCTTTTTGGACGACTGCCCCTTCCCCACCTTTTTTTCCCCAAAAATCTGACTTTTTGAAGCGTGTTTTTCAAGTTTCTTAAGAGTTGTAGCATCTATTGATGATTCGAGTAATATGAAAATATTGTTGGACTCCTCAATATCTTTCACACTTCCGGAAACGTATTCTTTCGCTTCCTTGTTCTCGAAAATATTATCCAAAAACACTACGTATTTTTGCTCAAAAAGACCTTGTCCGTGTATAAGCTCATCGAGGACGGGCTCACTGTACTTGTCCGAATCAATCGAAAAAAGTTCCGCTTCCGGCTTTTTGGTATGGAGAGTGTCGATAAGCTCATGAGCTTTAACCCTCGATTTTTCTCTGTCAGACCCGTGAATTAAAATTAGCATAATATTAGGATGAATTATATAACGTATAGCGTATAACGTGTAACACGACAAGAATACGAAATACCAATGGAGATACTAAGGTACGAATGAGAAGGTAGAAATGGTTTTGTAAGTTGTCCTGTTATCTGTCATTCAGTTATATGTCATCGGTTATGCCCACGCTACATGCTACACGCTTTTCTCCATCTCCCCCCATCTATCTCCAACATTTATATCTACCACTATAGGAACATCACAAATCTTATCCGGCTCAATTACAGAAGTCATAATAGATGATATCAAAGGAGCGATTTCATCAATCTTTTCCTTCTTTATTTCAAAAACAAGTTCGTCGTGAACTTGGAGCAGTAAATGTGCGTCTTCGACATCCTTTTTTGACAGCTCACTATCGATAGCAACCATCGCCTTTTTTATTATATCAGCTTCAGTGCCTTGTATGGGAGCGTTTATCGCCATACGCTCGGCAGAAGCGACAATATACGGAAGTCTTGAATTCAAATCAGGGAAATATCGTTTTCTCCCAAAATATGTCTCGGTAAAACCATTCTGGCGAGCAAATTCCTTAGTGCCTTCCAAATATTCGGCAAGGGTACTAAATTTCTTGAAATACTCGTTATAAAATTCTTGTGCTTCTGCTCGAGAAGTCCCCAAATTCGCCTTAAGAGCATTGATTCCCATTCCGTATAGGATTCCAAAATTTATAACCTTGGCTTTTCTCCTCATTTCTTTAGTTACATCTTCTTTTGAGACACCGAAAACTTCCGAGGCAACACTTGTATGAACATCCTCACCTTTTCTAAATACCGAACACAATTTTTCATCACCCGACAGAAAGGCAGCTATTCTAAGCTCTATTTGGGAATAGTCAAAAGCCACAAGCGAAAAGCCCTCAGTGGCAACAAAAGCTCCTCTAATCTTTCTGCCGGTTTCTGTTTTTATAGGAATATTTTGCAAATTCGGATTCTCTGATGACATCCTTCCTGTTGTTGTTCCGGCTTGCAGAAAATTGGCTCGAAGTCTGCCATCATTATCGACCATATCTGGTATGGTATCGATATAAGTTGAAAGCAGTTTCTGAAATTCTCTGTATTCGAGAATTTTATCGATAATTTTGTGTTCTTCCCTCAATTTTTCAAGCTCCGATTCTCGAGTTGAAAGTGCTCCTGTGCTGGTCTTTTTTTGATTCTTGGCTTTCAAGCCCATTTTTACAAACAATATTTCGCCAAGTTGTTTGGGTGAGTTTATGTTAAATTCTTCACCGGTCTCATTCCAAATATCGCCTTCAAGGGAGCTTAATTTTTTATGATATTCCTTCGAGAGTTTGTCGAGATACGATTTATCGACTGTTACCCCTCGATTGTTCATCTTGGTTACAACAGGGATCAATGGCTTTTCAATCTCCTCGAAAACCAAAGAGAGCTTATTCTCTTTTATATCCCTCATTATTTTCTCCTTTGCAGTATTGAAATCTTTTGTGCCGGCATAGTTTAAAATATCTTCGATTTTTGGATTTGTTATGTTTGATTTCAAAAGCCACAATCCGATTGATGCTTCTTTGTACTGATCGTCGGGTACTTCTTGTGCAACTGGTTCTACAACAGGGTTTTTCATTGTCGTATCTTCGCCTGTTTTTTTAGAAAGTAGTTCGCGTGCACGAGCACCAAGAGTCCTAAATTCAAGTTTTGAAAACAAACCTGTTATGGTCTCCAAACTGACATTTTCTCTCCAAGTCTTTTTTGGTAATACAAAATCTATCGGGACATCTCTGCGAATTGAGGCAAGCATTTTTGAAAAAAACGCTTCCTCCTCTCCATCCTCGAGAAGCTTTATGATTCGTGGCTTTATGCCTGCTTTTTCAAACTTATCCTTACTTTTCTTAAGAGTTTTGTAGATATCCTCTACCGACCCAAATTCTTTTATAAGAGTAGTAGCAGTTTTCTCGCCGATTCCGGCAATACCGATGATATTGTCCGAAGGGTCACCCCGAAGCCCTTTAAAATCCGGAAGAAATTTCGGACCAAAACCAAACCTCTTTTCCACCGCCGTCTCATCGTATAAAATCGTGTCCTGAATTCCTTTTTTTAGAGTGTAAACTTGCACTTTTTTGCCGTCTACAAGTTGCAAAGTATCCATATCCCCCGAAGCAATTATTATTTCGACACCTTTATTGTTTGTAATTTGTGATTTGGAATTTGTAATTTCAGATACAATTGTCCCTATCACATCATCGGCTTCAAAACCCTCTTTGTCATACATTGGTATATTCATCGCTTCAAAAACCTCCCTCGAACGCACAAGTTGAGAAACCAAAGCATCGTCGGTCTTTGCTCTCGTACCTTTGTAACCATCGTATGCTTCGTGTCTGTAAGTCGGCTTCGGGAGATCATAGGCGGCGACAATATAGTCAGGAGAAAGCTCGCCTATTATCTTCATAAGCATTGTAGAAAGACCATAGAGGGCTCCTGTCGGTTCACCACCACTCGTGGCGAAATCGGGCAAAGCGTGATAGGCGCGATGGATAATCGCGTGAGCATCGAGTATTACCAATCGTTTCCCATTTTTTGAGCTCATTGACTCATTTTAGCACATTCCGCCGGGCTTGAGCCGAAATTTAATATACAAAAATCCCTCCAACACCGCAAAAATAATTTTGCAAAGTGTCAGAGGGATTGAGATCCAAAGGGTCAAAAGAGCCAAGGGCTACAGTTGCGGTAAAACAAACCTATATCGATACTCGGCATACCAGACTATATCTTTCGAAAATGGGTCCACGCGCACCTCTTGGTAGCCATCCTCGTGCCGGAACGCGCGCGCGACGAAGAACTTGTTGCCGACTTTGAAGAGGAAGTGGTAAATTGCCAATCCCCCCTCTCGAAGCCAGTTGTCGGCTTCAGTCTCGAAGAACTTCTTGATCTGCGGTGTTGTGAGACGTAGCCGATCAAGATTCTGACCGAAACCACCGAAAATTTTTCGGTAGCTTGCGTTCTCGATCTGTTCGTACACTTCCACCGGTGTTTCCGGTGTTGACTCCCATTCAACTACATCACATCCCCAATTCTTGAAATCATGATCAATGTAGTCGAACACGTTGTGTGCCGTCGAAATAATTTCGGTGCCGTTGGTTGGGCCGATCACGACATTGCCAGTCGAAATCAGTTTGAGGCATCCATCGATCTGTCCTGGCGTAGATGGGGTCATAGTTTTCATAGCGTCATCTTTCATTTTTCGCTGTTGTTTGCCAGAGGATTACCACACGGTAGTCATAGCCAAAAATTCTTCAACTTCTTTAAGGGTAAATCACCCTCAATTGAAGCCCTTTCTCCTGAGCTGGTCGAAGGACTTTTGGCTATGACCACCTGCAAGTCATTTTTCAAAGTACCTCACTTTCCTGACTCTATTATACACGAATTAGTAGGTTTGTCAAGGTCAATGGAATTTGACGCTTTCGTGTTTTGTGTTTCTATGTTTTGCTCACCTGCCGAAGCCTTGACGAAGGCGGGTTTGGGCTTTGTGCAATCTGAAAGTGTTACTGGTTAGACCAGTAACACTTCAAAAAAATCCCCAAGTTTTTTGTTTGTAAAAAACTTGGGGATGAGGACTAAATCCAAAGGATCTCAAGAGATCCAAGCGGGCAAAGTTCCGAGAACTAACTTGCGAGCACCGCGGACGGGTAGTTGGCATAGAAGTCGTACTCAAGCCAGCCCGCGCCCCAGCGCCACTCGCCGTCCTTGAAGTACAGGCACGGAACATAGCGGCGGCCGTCCGGGAGCAGGAGAACAATTCCGTCAAAGAAGATGTAACGAGTGTTTCCGTTGTCATCTCTCTTCCAACTTTCAGCCAACAAGTGCCTGTTGTCCCAGCAAGCTTTGAAGGCCTTTCCACCAAGGCGAATATGGTTTGCCTCTTTGCTCCGACGGAGTTTATCTTCTCCTTTGATGGAGGTCTCGCCGTTGCAAAGCATCGTCTTGAACCAGATTCTTGAAAAATCCAGCTCCTTGAGAGCTTCGCCACGTTCATCCGTTTCCTCGGCAAGGACTTTCCAGCCCTTTCCGAAGAAATCTTCTGGGTTGAAGTCTTCCTCTATCGGCAAAGTCTTCACTTCCCCAATGACCACCTTTCCGCCGTTTTGCAGAAAAATGGTGAACTGCTCTCCTAGACCCTTCGGGTCTTTAACTGCTTTCTGGAGGATATCTCCGTCAAGCTGTGCCCAATCCACGTTCGTGGCGAGTTTCGCCATCACTTCATGAGACTGATCTATCGTGACTGATTTCATGCTTGTCCTTATGTTTTTGTGACTGATCCTACTCTTATTTTTCGGACTAATCACGGTTTTGGTTTTTGCCAGAGGATTACCACACGGTAGTCATAGCCAAAAATTCTTCAACTTCTTTAAGGGTAAATCACCCTCAATTGAAGCCCTTTCTCCTGAGCTGGTCGAAGGACTTTTGGCTATGACCACCTGCAAGTCATTTTTCAAAGTACCTCACTTTCCTGACTCTATTATACACGAATTAGTAGGTTTGTCAAGGTCTCAAGAGGAAAATCGACCCAAACACAGCCTTGTTTAAGCCATAATTACATTATTTCTATTTGTCTCTCACCTTCCGTCAAATGACTAAACTCAAGTTTTATATAATCTTTTGGTAAAACTTCCTCAACCTTACTCGCCCACTCCACAAACATCAAAACCTTAGGGTTATCTAATATTTCCTTAAAACCAAGCAATTCGATATCTTTGCCCGATTCGAGTCTATAAGCATCGATATGCACAAAAAGATTGTAGTTTTTAGATTGTAGCTTGTAGGTTTTCAGAATGACAAAAGTCGGACTCTGCACCCTCTCCTCTATACCAAGTTTTTTGGCAATCATTTGGACAAAGGTGGTTTTTCCGGAACCCAAGTCGCCACAAAGTCCCACCACTGTAGCACCGCTATCTTTTGGCGATAAATTTTCCAAAAGTGACTCCGCAAACTCTTCAGTATCCGATAGACTCTTACTTATATACTTACCACTTTTAAGATTTGATATTCCAGATTTTAGATTAGTTCCTGTGTTCATGGTCTTATAATACACAAATCAACAATTTAGAGAAACTAAATCCCAACTACGGCAACCTGGTTGCCGTAGTTTACAAAAACCCTAATGGGGTCAACCTGGTTGCTTATCTTATCTCTATAAAAAACAAACCCAATGCGCATTACATTGGGTTTGGGTGAAAGATCTAAAGAATCATCAATGATGATTCCGATAATCGTACCGAGGGTCGTATTGCCGACCCCTCGTACCGGTACTTCTATATCGAACCTCATTATAGAAGTCTGTTGTTTCGGTCCACCGAGGACCGCGGAAGATAGGACCATTCCGAAGTGCCTCCGGAGTTACAGATTCGTAACTGTACTCAAGACCATCGGAATTTACCGCAGGTCCGGTATTGCGTCGAAACCGAATATCCGTCAAACTTCCGGCTCCCCAAAACCATCTCCACCTCTTGCCTTCTTCGACTCGAGGTTGAGAAGGTTGATGAGGTTGCTCTACCACAACAGTCTGTTGTGGTGCCGGATTTTTGTAATCCGACGAAGTATTACCTCCCTTCCTTACCGAAGGTGCCCAAGCATAAGACCTCGGGTCTCTCCTTACCGGATAATGGCTCCGGGAAACCTTTTTCGTTTCCCTTTCCGGTTTTTTATCCGAAAAAGTCGGGATGTCTTTGCTTCTCCCTCCCCAAAAATCGGATTTCTCTTCTTTTGGTTTTGATGGATAGGTAGCAACTTGGACCACTCCTTTATCCTCTTCGGATTCTTCCGAATCGTCCGAGGGGATTTCAATTTGAGCCAAAATCGGCTCTTGAACCTCCACATCTCCCCCCTCATCTTCAATGATAACAGGAGAAAGTGTGTGAATTTGGATTTCAGGAGTTTCAACCTCCTCAACCTCTTTTTCTTCCGAAGAATCTCGCACTTGCGGGATTTCATTCCACACAATTGCATTCTTCGGAAGAGGTTTCGGTCCGTTTCCACTTTTCCGAGACACAGTCCCGAAAGCGATGAAAACAAGCAGGACCAAGACGAAGACTATACTTCCAGGATTTCCCATCCCGGTCGCAAATGCTATTTTGATAAGCAAAATCAGCAAAAAAATTCCTACGACTTCAGCCATAAATCACTCCTTCTCTTTTTTTGAATTTTCAACCTATTTTAACTACTATAATTATATCACACTTTATATAAAAAAGCAAGCAAAATGAAGTTAACCCTTCACACCTCTTATTCCCACTTTCTTAAAGGGGATGCCTGAAAGGCGGGGGATTTTAGAAATCCCTCCCCAGCACTTTCCGAAAGTGCTGGGTGCTCCCTTTAAGAAAGGGGGCATAGAGCCCTTTTTTCTCATAGGGGTGAGGGAGCGAATACTTCGGACAGAAGACGGACAGATGGGCACCATCTCTCCCAATAATGGGAGTGATGGTGCCCATCTGTCCGACGGTCTATTTTTTCCAAATCGGAGGATGTTTCTTTTTGTTTTCCAAATACACCCCTCCTTACATCAGAATGTAAGTGCTCCCCTCGTAGGGGAGAAAAAGAAGCACCCCTTTCTATTCTTTCTTCTCTTTCTTCTTCCTAAAAGCTATTCTTTTCCTAACATCTAACACCTTACAGCTAAAAGCTACCATGCTACAATATATCTATGACAATCCACTTTGACGAAGAGAAACAGGAACAAAAACTTGAAAGCCTCCGAAAGAGTGAGGAGGAAGAACTTCTACGATTACTTTCGGCAAAATACAACGTGCAGTATATAGACCTGGGTCCTATCTCCATAAACCTTGAGGCCTTACGCATAATACCCGAACAAATTTCAAGAGATGCAAAAATAATAGGTTGGGACAAGATTGGCAAACGTCTTAAAGTCGCTCTTCTATCACCTCAAAATGATGCTACTAAAAAAGTACTAAAAGACCTGGAAGAAAAAGGTTATGAAGTCACTGTTTATATGGCACCGACCGCCAGTCTTAAAAAAGGATGGGATCTGTACAAAGACCTATCCTACGCCATAAAAAGCAAAGCTGGAGCATTTGAGATATCAAACGAAGATATAAACGACCTGCTTGGCAAAATGCACTCCGTCGAAGATGTTAAAAAGTCGATAACAGAGATTGTTTCGATGAAGAAGAGTCTAAAAATATCGAAACTTGCCGAGATAATTCTCGCGGGAGCTCTTGCTCTCAAAGCATCGGACATACATCTTGAACCAGAAGAAGAAAAAGTTCGTCTTCGTTACCGACTTGATGGGGTCTTAAATAACATATTAAATATAGAGTCGGAAACATACTCACTTATACTTTCAAGAATCAAATTACTATCAGGACTTAAATTAAACGTAAAAGACTCCGCTCAAGACGGGAGATTTTCGATTGAGCTTGAGGGTGACGATATAGAAATCCGTACCTCAATACTTCCAGGCGCTTACAATGAGTCGATAGTACTTCGAGTCCTCAACCCCAACGCAATATCGGTACCGCTCGAAGAAATGGGTATTCCGGATCGACTTTATAAAACTCTTGAAAGAGAGATAAAGAGACCGAACGGTATGCTTCTTACCACAGGACCTACAGGATCGGGAAAAACAACAACCCTCTACGCCTTTTTAAAGAAAGTCCACAGTCCGGATATAAAAATCATAACCATTGAAGACCCGATAGAATATCACTTACCCGGAATTGTTCAGACCCAAACAAACAGAGAGAAGAAATACACCTTCGCTTCCGGACTTAGAAGTGCTCTTCGCCAAGACCCAGACATAATAATGGTTGGTGAAGTTCGAGACGATGAAACGGCTTCTATTGCTGTAAACGCAGCTCTTACCGGTCACTTGGTTTTCTCAACCCTACACACAAACACCGCAGCAGGTGCCTTCCCCCGACTTATAGACCTCGGCATCAATCCGAAGGTTGTTACCTCCGCCATAAATGTTTCGATGGCTCAAAGACTCGTGAGAAAGTTGTGTCCCGATTGCAAAAAAGAAATCACTCTTGAAGGTGAGAATAAAAACTTAATTGAATCAATCGCAAAAACTTTGCCAAAAGACTTACCCGAAGTCCAAACAGAAAAGATGTGGACACCCGCAGGGTGTGACAAATGTCACAATACTGGCTATAAAGGCAGGATAGGAGTTTTTGAAGCGATTCTAACGGACAGAGAGGTTGAAAAAGTTATTTTAGACAATCCGAGCGAACGTGAAATCAAACAAGCTGCTTCATCACAAGGAATACTTGATATGAAACAAGACGGTATTGTAAAAATCCTCGCAGGCACAACTTCACTCGAAGAATTAGAAAGAGTTCTTGACCTCAAAGATGATGTGTAGAGATGCTAACATTATCTTAAAACTATAAAATAAAAATAATTTTTTGTACCGTTGCATCGCAGGGTTTCAAAGGGTATAGTAAACATTGAGTTAGGAAACAAAAAATTCCAACCCATAAACCTCTAAACAAAACTTTTATAAGGCTAAAAGTTAGCATAAAATCCAAGAAATAAACGCGCATTTCGATTAAATAATCGAAAACCCGAAGTACCCTCGATGAAACGCAGTATTTTGTTTAGAGGCGTATGTGTTGGAACAAACCGCAAGATAAACCCATAAAAGGTAAATCTTTGCTGTACGAAAGAAAGCTTAGCATACATTCCTTTTAATGTCAAGGTTATCTCTTTAACTCCTCTCATCTCTTAATTTCTCCTTTCTTAAAGGGGGTGTCCGATTCGGAGGGGATGGAGGATTTAAATCCCCCCCTTCGAGTACTCCTTTTTATTTGTATGAACAACCAACCAGACCAGATAATAAATCCTGATGAAAATTTGGAATCATTTTTGGACCAGACATTGCGACCAGATCGTTTTGATGAATACATAGGTCAAGAAAATATAAAACAAAACCTCAAAATCCTACTTGGAGCCGCTAAGGGTCGAGGTCACCCACCCGAACATATACTTTTTTACGGACCCCCTGGTCTTGGCAAAACCACTTTGGCACACCTTATAGCCAAAGAAATGAACGCTCAGATAAAAGCGACCTCAGGTCCAGCTATAGAAAAAGTTGGAGACTTGGCGTCGGTTCTTACCAACCTAAGCGCAGGAGACATACTATTTATTGATGAGATACACCGATTAAACAAAGCAGTGGAAGAAGTACTCTACCCCGCAATGGAGGCCGGTTCTATTGATATAATCATAGGCAAAGGTCCGTCAGCTCGAACAATACAGCTCGATCTCCCACCTTTTACACTCATTGCGGCAACTACAAGAATTGCAATGCTCTCATCACCTCTTCGTTCAAGGTTTTCGGGAGGAGTGTTTCGACTTGAGTTTTACAAAGAAGAAGAAATTGAAAAAATAATCGAGAGGTCTTCCAGAATACTTTCGATAAAAACAGATCTTCGAGCGATCAAGGAAATTGCCCGGCGAAGTCGTTTTACTCCCCGAACAGCCAACTATCTTTTAAAAAGAGCCCGAGACTTGGCAGAAATGAAGAAAGAAGAGTTGTCGAGAGATATAACTGAAGAAGCTCTTTCTCTTATCGGTATAGACAATGCCGGACTTACCTCATCTGATAGGGTTTTAATTGCGACTATAGCCGAAAAATTCTCCGGCGGACCAGTAGGATTATCCACTCTCGGCGCGGCTCTATCCGAAGAACAATCAACCATCGAAGAAGTCCACGAACCCTACCTTATCCAATGCGGATTTTTAGAAAGAACACCGAGAGGAAGGGTTATCACAGAAAAAGGATACCACCACCTCGGTCTTAAAGTCCCGGCAAACATACAGGAAAAACTTCTCTAAAACCGAGAAGTTTTGGCTTGTAAGTCTTATAACATACGCAATTACAAAGAAACACTGGTTTTAACATATGTTAAAACCAGTGTTTCTTTGTATTCTGAAACTCGTCTTGGTTTTGATTTACAAACAAAAACCCGAATTCGAGAACAAAGATATATAGACGAAAGAAACTCTTGAGGAGAGAGATTTCCGCCCCGCCCCAGTTTTACGGTTGATATTAGTAGCTTAATAAACTCTCATTTTCAAATTACCATCTGTAGGTTACTATATTTGATACAAAACTGGGGCGGGACAAAAAATTCCTTTCATCTACCTCCGTCCCCGAATTCGGGTTTTTCAACTGAGAACTTTCTAAAACTCTATAGACCTTTCATTCGCCTCGGGCGAATCATCGGCCTAATAAAGTCCGGCACGAACAAAAATATATTTTGTCGTGCCGGATGAAAGAACTTAGCTCCAAACTCATCGGATGAGTTTGAGCACTTCGTCTTGAGGAGCGTAACCGCCCCAAAAGGCGGATTCCCCCGCCTTGGCGAATCCGGAGCCACCACCCCAGCTTCCCTGAAACTTTTCCTTGAGCGAGGCACATATTGCACCATCGCCAAAGTAGTTGGACTCTCCGTCACCGGAGAGAACCAACAAATTCTCTCGCCCGTCCGGCCATGTGCCGAACAAGCGGTCGGTGATTGTGGCGCACTTGGAGTGCGCCAGGCGGACAACTAGTAGCCCACTGTCCAGTTTTTCAGCCGAAGCGATTGCTCGCTCGGCTTCCGCCTCTTGCGAGACGGTTATCCCCTGGGCGGCGCGGTCGGCTGCCCGCACACGACTGACTTCTTCCGGCGTCGCTCCGATTCGAAGCATAGCCGGAATGTAGCCGCTGTCGTTTGCGGCAACCAACTCGACCCACCGGCGAGTTGAGTTGGATATATTGAATCCATCCTCTTCAAGGATGGATAAAACTTGAAGCACCGACGGCGGACGGTGCGCCTCCTCACCGTGGTGATCGATTGACCACTCGGTGTTATAAGAGGCTATCCCGGAGGACGGACTTTGGTATTCAAACCCCTCCCATCCAGAGGGTCTGCACTCTACAAAGAATGCTCCCTCAAATTCACTTCCTGTGGCGGGGTCTAACAAAGTTTTGTATTTTCTGCGACCCGTTCCTATCCATGACATGCTAGTGTCTTTTGGCTGGAGACCGAGGTCTCCAGGGGTGTATGAGTGATCCCCCCACTTTTTTTTCGGCTGGACAAACCTTCGTCCAGCCATTGCGAGCAGTTGTTTGGTAACTTCCATTTCGAGGTCATTTCCACCTAAAACAAATATCATGATCTTTCGGGCTCCTTTCAATGGCCCAATTTTCTACAGGTGGTTACGTCTGCAGAACACGCTTCGGAGTCTTCTCCTATCAACCGACCACAAAATTTTAAATGTCGTGATCAGCTGAAAAAGATGGAGAATTTTAATGTGGGCAAGTTTTGTGTAGGAGTTTGGCGTTTACCAAGACCCCTTCTGTTGGTTCGTCACCCGTCCATAGTTTTCCCGGAGACCCAATTCCCCTTTTAATTTTTACTATCATCTTTCACCCCTCCTTCTTGGGGTTATTTGAAACTGTTTTACGCCGGTTGATTCAACGGCGGGCATTTGAGCTTACACCATGTAAACCTTGCCTATGGACAGCAAAACAAATTTTGTTTTGTCTCGCTCTCAACCGCCCTTGGGCGCTATTTAAATTTTAAAGAGCATTCACTCTTTCGGAATGTAGTCAATTTCAATGTCCTTTCTATTTTAAGTATAGCATACTATATCCAAGTTGTCAATCCGAAACTCTCTTACATTCAACCTCCAACATGCCCATTTTCATCAAAACACCCTTTAAAATAGCCCTTTTATAGTCTATACTATAGCCACAGTAGTATAGATTGCTTGCTTTTTAGTAAATTAAGGGTATTAAATCAAAAACTTTAACTTAAAGCGACCTGCTTGCCGGCGAGGCGGGAACTAACTTACCACCTTTTAACTTGAAACTTACCTATGTCAGGTCACAATAAATGGTCTAAAATAAAGCACAAAAAAGCGGCAGGAGATGCCGCCAAGAGTAAGGTGTTTGGCAAATACGCTCGCCTTATTACCGTTGAAGCGAAAAAAGTCGGCGGCAACCTTGAGTCACCTCGACTCAAGGCGGTAATTGAAAAAGCAAAGAAAGATAATATGCCAAACGACAACATCGAACGTGCCGTAAAAAAAGCAACCGAAGCAGGAGGAGGTTCTATGGAGGAAGTCATCTACGAAGCATACGGTCCGGGAGGAGTAGCGATTGTTATCTCCGGTCTTACCGACAATCGCAACAAAGCCGCCGCCGAGATAAAACATATTCTCTCAAAGAATGACTGCGAGCTTGCCGCTCCTGGAAGTGCTCTGTGGGCATTTTCAAAGAATGAAAATGATTGGACACCAAACACTACAATACCCATAAATGACACTGACGGTGACAAACTCCAAAAAATTATTGAGGAACTGGAAGATAATGACGAGGTGCAGGAAGTTTTCACTAATGCTGAGTAGAACTCAGCATTAGTGAAATTTTCAATTATCAATTTTCTTAATTTTCAATCCAATTCAAATGGATAAAACTCCTAAATATGACTTGGAAGAAAGAACTGCAATTTTTGCGGAAAAGATAATTTTAATGCTTAGATCAATAAAAATTGATACTATTAACAGAAGGGTCGCTGACCAACTAATCGGTGCTTCCGGTTCATTGGCGGCAAATTATTATGAAGCGGTTGAAGCCGAAAGTAAAAAAGACTTCACTCACAAAATTGGAATTTGTAGGAAAGAAACTAAAGAAGTAAAACTGTGGCTTAGGTTATTATTAAAAACCAACCCAGAAAAAACAGCGGAGGCAGAAGAATATGCAAAAGAAGCTCATGAATTGTTGCTAATTTTCTCAAAGATTGTCAGAAGTTCCAGGGGAGAAAATTGAAAAATTATTTTGTTTTGAACATTGATTGAAAATTGTAAAATTGATAATTGAAAATTATGAGAATCCTCGGCATCGATCCGGGCTATGAAAGACTCGGCATCGCGATTATAGAAAAAAATACGACTGGAAAGGAAAGTTATGTGTATTCGGAATGTTTTAAAACTTCTCCCAAAGAACCGCATGAAAAACGCCTCTCTCTTATTGCCAAAAAAATAGAGAGTGTTATAGAAGAATTTTTACCTTCCACTCTTGCAATAGAGACTTTGTTTTTAAACACAAACCAAAAAACCGCTTTCAAAGTTTCCGAATCTCGGGGAGTCCTCATAGAAAGAGCGGCTACATTGGGTCTTCGGGTGTTTGAGTACACTCCTTTGCAGATAAAGACCGCTGTAACGGGTTATGGGAGAAGCGACAAAAACCAAATTATATCGATGATCCCACGTCTAATTGACCTACCTAAAGACCATAAAACACAAGACGACGAATACGACGCTATAGGTGTGGCTTTGACTTGTATCGCAACCGAGAAAAGTTGGTAAGTTTACCCCGTGGGAGTGGAAGCGACTTTACGTGGTGATAAGTTGAAGAAAAGAAAAAGAAAGATCAGGCGGGTTGTTGTAAGTTATGACCACACAATTTGACAGATTTAAATTATTTAGAGAAATACCTGTTATGTTTTATGTTACAAGAAGAAAACAGGTTTTGCTGCAGGCAAAACCTGTTTTAACTTACCACTTACCAACTTACTTTATCCCCTCCTCCCCCTTGCCAAAACCGATAGATTTGATAAAACTATATTGCTCTATACCCCTTTTAGAGCCAATCTCCAATCTCATCGCATAAGAATTTTGTTCAAATTCGAGCGAAAAACGAGTCGGAGTACGAGGCATAATGAATTATGGTGAGTACGAGACGAAGTTTTGTAGCCGAATTTGAACAAAATTATATGCGAAACGAGACACGGAGTGTATTTTTTCCTAATCGTGGTGAGATTGGAGATTGGCTCTTAGAGGTGCAGAGTACATTATATAATAACAAAAAAATCATGAGTGATGATCAATTTGATGCCGACTCAGTAGAAGAAGAGTCTTCTGACGACACTTCTTCTGACGATTCCGAAGAAGACCTGTAATCCCAGTATTTCATTTGTTAGTAAACAAAATCCCGAAGTTTTCTTCGGGATTTTGTTTACTTATATAAGAAAGGTCGGAACTACCTTACTTTTATCTTTATGAAGCGATGTTTGCCGACTTTAATATCAACATCTTCATTTAAAGACACAGCTACCCCATCTTTATATTTCTCTCCGTTTCCTGATACTGCCCCCTCTTTTAGCAATCTATTGAATTCCGTTTTAGATGACACCAGACCCTCTTTAACAAGTACCTCGACAAGAAGAACCCCTTTTTCAACATCAATCTCTTTAGCTGAATCTGGTATTCCACCCTTACTAAAAGTTTCGAAAAATTCCTTCTCTGCCTCTTGCGCTGCCTGTTCGCCGTGATAGGTTGAAACTATTTCCCGAGCAAGTCTCATTTTAACATCTCTCGGATTACTACCTCCCTTCTCGAGAACTTTTTTTATCTCTTCAATCTCGGTTTTGCTTGCGTAAGTCGCTATTTCAAAATAGTGAACCATAACATCATCAGGAATCGACATCACTTTGCCGTAAATTTGAGATGGATCTTCGGTGATACCGATATAATTGTCAAGACTTTTACTCATCTTTTCCTTACCATCAGTACCTTTCAGAAGATCAAATGCCAAAACCGACTGCTCTTCCACATTATTTATCTTCATCACATCTCTACCCATAAGCATATTAAAGGTCTGATCGTTTCCACCAACCTCAAGGTCGCAAGATCCATAAATCTGCGACAATACATGAGAATCTATACCCTGAAGAACAGGGTACATCATTTCACTCATAGCAAGCTCGTTTCCACCATTTATCCTGTTTTGAAACATATCCCTCTCTATCAAGCGACTGTGGGTAATCCGCCTCAAAGTCCACAGGAACCCTCGAAGAGTTATAACCGATATACCTTTACCCGGAGCAATGGATCTTTGCATACGAGTCTGTTCGAAAACAGCAGCCTTACCTGGGAAAGAGTTGGCATCATAAGAAACCTTTACCTCTTTTCCGTCCTGTACTAAGGACAACTTTACAGTATGTCCTTGTGGAAAACCGAGGTCACTAATCGAGGTAAACCAATCGGAATTCCTTATCCACGAAAATACCTCTGGATCTGTTTTAAGAATTTTGCCAACCTGATCGAGATAGGTTTTCATATTTGCCTCAACCTCTTCCTGCTCGATTTCTGGTCGGATTTTACTTTTTCCTGTCGGATCCCCTATACGCGCAGTAAAATCTCCGACTAAAAATATAACCTTGCAACCGATATCTTGCAGAGTTCTAAGTTTCCTTAAGACCACAGCGTGACCTATATGAATATCGGGTCTTGTTGGGTCAACACCAAATTTTACGATAATATCCTTATCGTAATTACCTTTTGCCTTTTCTACGAGCTTTTTCTTAAAAGAACCGCTCGGATCAATAAAGCTATCCACCGCTCGGCTAAAAAACTCTTCTATTTCTTTTTCTTTTATTTCTGTCATAGTTTAGAGATTGTCCCAAAACCCTATTCCGATGTCAATTTTCCAAAATTTGCGGAAAACTTGTTCGTAAGAACTTTTACTTTTCAGGTGTTGGGTTTGGGGACATGCTCCACCTACTTTAACAGATTTTGCTTATTTTTGGTAGAAAATCAAACAGGCGTATTGGTTGATAATATGATAATATACGTTTTATGGTAAAGAAGAGGTTAAAAAGACATTTCGTTTGGGTTAAGAAATTAGTCGTAATATGTTTATCCGGCCTTATAATCCTATCCGGCATTTTTTTCATATGGATTTCCACCTTAAAAATACCTGATTTACAAGCTTTTGAAGAAAGAAAAGTATCGGAATCAACAAAAATATACGACCGCACCGGTGAAGTTTTACTCTACGACGTACACGAAAATATAAAACGAACAGTTATACCTTACACAGAAATATCAAGAAATATCAAAAATGCGACGGTTGCCATAGAAGACGACGAGTTTTGGGAACACAACGGAGTCAAACCTCTTGCCGTCTTGCGCGCAGTATTGGTAAATATACAAGAAGGTGGATTCTCACAGGGAGGATCGACAATCACTCAGCAAGTTATTAAAAACACCTTACTCACCACAGACAAAAAGATAGCGAGGAAGCTTAAAGAATGGATACTATCTTTTAAGCTCGAAAGAGTGCTTAGCAAAGAAGAAATACTTGCAATTTATCTAAACGAATCTCCGTATGGAGGTAATATCTACGGCATAAAAGAAGCTACCCAAGCATTCTTTAACAAACCTGCGTCCGACCTTACCATAGCTGAATCGGCGTATCTTGCTGCATTGCCAAATGCACCAACTTATTATTCTCCCCACGGAAACAATGTAGACAAACTTGAAAACCGAAAAAATCTTGTTCTTAAACGAATGCTCGAAAACGGTTTTATAAACGAGGAAGAATACGAAGAAGCAAAATCGGAGGTTGTTGAATTTAAAGAACAAAAAGACACGGGTATAAAAGCTCCCCATTTTGTAGTTTTCATTAGACAATATTTAGAAGAAAAGTACGGTAAAGAAGTGATCGAGCAGGCAGGACTTAAAGTCACCACAACTCTTGACTACGAATTACAAGAAAAAGCAGAGAGGTTGGTAAAAGATTTTATATTTGAAAACCAAGCAAGATTCAACCCAGACGGACGCCCTTTAAACGGAGCGATAGTTTCCATCGACCCTAAAACAGGACAGATCCTTACTATGGTAGGCTCAAGAGATTATTTTGACAAAGAACTACAAGGAAATTTCAACGTAACAGTGGCACATAGGCAGCCAGGTTCATCATTTAAACCAATTGCTTATGTTACAGCCTTTGAAAAAGGTTACACTCCAGAAACAGTTGTTTTTGACTTACAGACACAGTTTTCTACAGCTTGTACTGAGGGTAATTTTACAAGCGATGGAATCTGCTACAGTCCAAGAAACTACACAGGCACCTTCCAAGGACCTGTTACACTCAGAAACGCACTCGCACAATCTCTTAACATCCCTGCCATTAAAGTGCTGCATCTCGTGGGAATACGGGACACACTTCAGACCGCAAAAGATCTCGGAATAACATCTCTTACCGATCCAGATCGTTACGGTTTGGCTCTCGTTCTCGGAGGTGGTGAGGTTAGCTTACTTGACCTCACTGGTGCATACGGTGTTTTTGCAAACGACGGCAAGAAAAATCAAACAACAGGAATACTTAAAATCGAAGACTCGAAAGGAGTTGTATTGGAAGAGTACGAAAGAAAAGAGAAAGAAGTTATATCAGAAGAGTCGGTAAGAAAACTCACCAGCATTTTGTCTGATAGTGAAGCCAGAGCTCCTTTATTTAGCAGAATAAACCACTATTTCGAAATCCCGGGATACTCAACAGCAATAAAAACAGGTACCACAAACAACAATAGGGACGCTTGGATAATGGGTTACTCTCCAACAATAGTAGTCGGGGCGTGGATGGGAAACAACGACAACACAGAAATGACAAACGCCGCCGGTGCAAACCTCGCCTCTCTATGGAAGTCTTTTACAGAAATTGCCATAAAAAAAACCGACTCTGAACAGTTCATACCACCGAAACTTGAGAAAGATAGAGAATTAAAACCCATACTTAGGGGAATCTGGAAAGGAAATCAAACATACTATATAGATTCCTTCACAGGTGGATTGGCGACACAATACACACCAGAAGAGCTCAAACAGGAACGTGTCATTACAAACGTCCATAGTATTCTCTATTGGGTGGACAAAGACGACCCAAGAGGAGAAATACCATCGAACCCCCATTTAGACCCTCAATTTTCAAGATGGGAATATTCCGTTAGAATTTGGGCAGCTCAAAACGGATACAGAGACCAGACAAGCGCCTCAATCCCCACTCAAGTAGACACCTCACACAATCCGGAAAATAGAGGCTCTATAACAATAATTAGTCCAACAAACAACACAGTCTATCCAAGAAATCAAAGAGTAGAAGTAGAAATAAAAAATGAAGGACAGTTCCCTCTTAAAAAAGCTGAGTTTTATATAAATAATATATATATGGGGTCAGTAGAAAATTCACCATTTGAATTCTCTTTCATTCCAGAAGAAATAGCAAATATAAAAGAAACAAACTCCTTAAAAGTTGTAGTATGGGATAATGCAATGAACCAAAAAGAGTCCTCTACTCACTTCTCAATTTCCGAGAGATAAAAACACCACTCACCAACACTTTATCTTACTGTTTTAACCTTCTCACCCAACCTTCTTTCTATCTCTTTTTTTATTATCGCTTGTTTTATAAACATCTCACTTTTTAAAACAGGGTGTGTAAAAATTACAATCTCATTATTTTTTATTGTAATATCATTTTTCCCCAATTCTACAGCAAACAAATCCTTAAACACTTCCACCACAACATCTCTTACGATAATATTTTTAAAAGGAAGACTCTTAAATTTCTCCAAATAAAGATTTATTTTTTCCATTTCTATATTTAAGGATTAACAAGACCCCTTCTTTCTACTTTAAAACTTCCGGCTTTTTGTTTTTCAAACTTTTGCGTTATAGGTTACACATTAAATGTTTTGTGTCCTTTATTTATTCATAGGCATCACCATATAAGTAAAACTTCGATCGGACACACCTTGGATTATAAGTGGCTTATTTGAACCATTGAAAGAAAAAGAAATACTATCAGAATCAATAGAACTGAGACAATCGCTTAAATATTTATAATTAAACCTAATATCAATAGGATCCCCTTTAACAGTCGCTGGTAGTATGTTCGTATTTTCGCCCACATCCTTGTTTTTAGTTGAAAAGCTAAACACCTTCTCCTTAGAATCAACAGAAATGTTTGCTTGATTAAATTTATCCGAAAAAACAGAAGACGCTCTTAAAGCGTTTGAAAAATCTTCCTTCAAAACAATAACCTCTGTGGTAAACTCCTTCGGTAAAATTTGTTTATAATCAGGAAAATTACCGCTTACAATTCGAGAAGTAAGATAAACACCATTTGTTAAAAAAGCTATTTGATTTTCAGAAAGATGTACCTCAACTTCACCCTTTTCTATTTCAAGTACTTTTATAATTTCAGGGATGTTTTTAAAAGGAATAAGAACAGAGTCAAAATTTTTAGTAGCTTTTGTTTTTATCTTTTTCTCAGCAAGCCTAAAAGAGTCAGTTGCAACAAAAACCAAATGACCATCGTCAGGATAAACATAAACACTTGAAAGCTCAGGTTTCATACTCGAAAAAGAAGCACTATACCAAACAGACTTTAGACCTTTTACAAACATTGAAGAATCTACAGAAAACATCTGCTCACCAGAAACAACAGGAATACTTGGAAAATCATCAGAAGACAATGTCTTTATTGTGGTTTTATTTTGAGAAGTCGAAACCTTAACAACATCATCTTCAAAAGAAAATGAAATCCCTCCACCTTCTGATATATTTGAAACAAAACCCCTCACAACATCACCAGGTATAGCACAAACACCCTCTTTACTTATTTTTGCAGGAACATCTATCTCAACACCGATATCAAGGTTCGTGGCTTTTATTTTCAATTTATTATCTTTAGCACAAAAAAGCACACAAGAAAGCACTGGTAAAGTTGAATTTTTAGCTGTTATTTTGTCTGTAAGGACTAAAGCTTTTTTGATTTTATCTTTTATGCATTCTATGTTCATAACTTATTAATTATTTTTTAAAGTTCCTTATTAGGAGTGTTGATATGTTGATAAGTTTAAAATCTGTTAGTGTTTAAAGGTATTTATAAGTTTTGGATTTTAATAAGCTGTGGATTTCTAATAATTATTAATTTTATTTTTTTAAAAACTTTAAAAGTATTTGTTTTTGATTGGTTTTAAATGTGTTTGTCCACTGCTTTATCGGTAAGTTTTACATACTTTTTACCCCTTTAAATTAACATTTTAAACTATCATTGATTTGATTTGGTTTATTTCTTGCGCTAAAAGATGATCGGATTTCATTTCCCTTTTAATTTTTTCGCAGGAGTGTATGACTGTTGTATGGTCCCTTCCTCCTAACTTTTGTCCAATAAGAGGGTAAGAAACACTACATTCTTCACGTAATATATACATTGCGAGTTGTCTCGGTTTCACTATTTCCTTTCTTCTTGTTTTTTCATAGATACTACCCTCTTCTATGTTGTAGAAGTCTGCTATTATTTTTATAACATCCTTTATTGAGGTGGCTTTTTTAGGTTTTTCGTTGTCTTTCGTGAGGTTTTTTATCTCGTTAAAATTAAGCTCCCTGTTTTTTAGGTTCGTCTGACATACGATATTATTTACAATACCTTCCAGTTCTCTAACACTTCCTTCTATATTAACAGCTATAAAATCAATAATATCTTGTGGTAGAGATATGTCGTTTTGCTTCAATTTCGTTTTTAAAATAGCTTGCCTCGACTCGTTGTCTGGAGGTGGTATGTCTACTATCATCCCTGCTGCAAATCGTGATTTTAAACGGTCTTCAAGGTTTGGTATGAAGTTGGGGTGTTTATCGGAAGAAAAGATTATTTGTTTATTATTGTCGTATAAGGTGTTAAAAAGATGAAACAATTCTTCCTGGCTCTTTTCTTTATTGGCGATAAATTGGATATCGTCCATTATAAGGACGTCGTATTTACGGTAACTTTCTTTGAAATTGTTAACTTTGTTTGATTGTATTGAGTTTACAAGGTCAATAACAAAACGCTCGGAACTTACATAAAAAACCTTCTTGTCAGGGTTATTCTTTTTTATTGTGTTACCTATCGATTGTATTAGGTGGGTTTTACCGTGTCCCGTGTTTCCGTGTATAAACAAAGGGTTGTAGACCATACCTGGCTTTTTTACGATTGCTTGTGCTGCAGCGTGGGCGAGTTCGTTAAAGGGCCCCACAACGAAAGCATCGAAGGTGTATCGAGGGTTGAGATTGTCCTCTTTGTTTATATAAAGGTCAGTAAGTGGTAATTCTTCTGCTGGGGACGAAGTGTTGTTTTTGCTCTTTTTATCAGCGTCAGATTTTTTAGTGTCCTCCTTTGCTACAATATATTCAAGTGAGCGTACGTTTTCCGCAAGATTTCGTAGCGATTTAAAGATAAATTTATGGTATTTGTCTTGTAACCATGTTTTTACAAAAGGGTTGGGAACGGCAAGTTGAACTACCCCATCTTCATTTTTGATTATGTAGGTATCTTTAAACCACGTGCTAAAATTTGCTTTGGAAACAGAAAGTTCTATTTCAACGAGTGCGTTGTCCCAAATTTGTTTGTTATCCATTTATATATACTGTAAAAGTTAAAAACTTCTAAAAAATTAAAGAAATTTGTTTCAGTTATTATATACCTTTATCGGAAATAAAGAACCTTGTGAAAATCGCCCCTTTATGTTAATAATATGTGAACAAAAAGTGGAAAACTAAAAGAAGGTTTCCTCTGATAAAATTATTGAAAGTGTAGTATAGTTTAAGTCTATAGTTTATTTTTTACCAAAACATCAATGAGTACGACATATCAACCTAAAAAAAGAAAAAGAGCCAAAACCCACGGGTTTTTGGTTAGAAAAAGGACTAAGTCAGGTAGAAACATTATAGCTCGTAGAAGGCAGAAAGGTAGAAAGAGTTTGGCTGTATAAAGCAACGTCTAAAAGTAATGATTTATGGCCCTTCCCCGTTACAACCGAGTGCCAACCGATTTATTCAACCATATTCTAAAAGAAGGTAAATCTGTTTGGGGTGGTTTATTTTCTGTTAAGTTTAGTCCTCTCTCCGGTAAATTTACACTCAAAAATGGCTCAAAATATAGGGTTTCTATAGTTGTTCCTAAAAAAGTAGTCAGAAAGGCGACCTCCCGAAACTATCTTAGAAGAAGGACATCTTCTCTTTTGAGTGATATTTTACCTATAAAAGAAGGTTATGGGGTCTTAATTTTTCTTAAAAAAGATCTAAAAAGTGTTAAAAAGGATGATTTGAGCTTTGAGTTAAGCCAGCTATTTAAAAAAGCCGGGTTAAAAGAGTGAGGGAACGAATAATCAATTTCTTCTAGATTTGAGACTTTAGATTTGATTTCTATAATATTACCCAATCAACACTGAAAACTTACAACCAACAACAGACAACGTACAACCGGAAATCATGTACCGTGTAGCGTATAACATGTAACACGAGGGATGAAAGTAAAAGTGGTCTTATTCTCCCTTTCTCAAAGGGAGGGGACCGTTTGCGGTGAGGGATTTCCCCTTCTTCCCTTCTTATCTTCTTTCCTGATTTTTATTAGATAAATTACTTGCCCACCAAAACCACTTCGGCGTAGGCGGGTGAATTAGAAATTAGGTGAATTTCCTCTTTCTATTTACTCGTGTTACACGTTACATGTTTTTGTTGAATGTCCTCCTCAAATAAGGTAAACTAAGCCGTATGAAGGCTTTTTTTATAACTACTGTCTACCAACCCCTTTACAACGTTTTAGTTTTTTTAATCGACGTTTTACCTGGTAATGGGGTGGGGCTTGCGGTTATTCTCCTTACCTTACTGGTAAAGTTCGTGCTATTTCCCCTTTCAAAGAAGGCGACTATTACTCAACTCAAAATCAAAGAGCTTGATAAAGGGGTAAATGAGATAAAAGAAAAATACAAAAACAACAAAGAGGAACAAGCTAAAGCAATGATGGCTTACTACAAAGAAAATGGAGTAAACCCTTTTTCCGGTATTATTTTGCTTTTTATACAAATACCAATACTACTGTCTTTATATTTTATGGTTCTAAAAGGCTTACCTCAAGTCGATACTTCGATTCTATACTCTTTTGTAAATGCACCGACTGTAGATATGCATTTTGTTGGGTCTATAGACCTGGCTGGTAAAAGTTTCATCCTTGCTCTCTTGGCTGCGGTAACTCAATACATACAGGTTCATTTTGCAATGCCCTTACCTCCTCCAAAGAAAGGAAAAGAAAGTTCTTTTAAAGACGATTTTGCGAGGAGTATGAATTTACAGATGAGATTCTTTATGCCTGCTTTGATTTTCATAATCTTGTTCCCCTTCCCTCCTTTTTCATACATATTCCCCGCAATCCCTTCAGTAATAGCATTGTATTGGATTACAAGTAATGTTTTTGCGATCGGTCAGGAGTTGTACTTACGCAAAACTATAAAAAACAAACGAAAAGAAGAGATTTCGATCGATAAAAGTGGGAATCTTGAAACAATAAAATAACTAAAAGGAATATGGACACCGAAATGGTAAAAAAAGTTATAGAGGATGTGATTAAGCTTCTAAACGTTGAAATCGAAGAGGTGTCTGTAAATAGAGATAATACCGAGAGAGTCGTGTTTATGGTAAAGACTAATGAGTCAGGTCTACTTATAGGGACGAGAGGTGGATCTCTCCACGCATTAAATGTTTTAGTGAAGAATATGGTGGCAAGAAAGGTGGCGACGGAAGAAATACCTCTTTTCTTTATTGATGTAAACAACTACCAAGAGAAACTTGAAGAGGAAATTAAAACAAAAGCTTCAATAATGGCACAAAGGGCACGGTCCTTTGAAGTGGATGTCCCTCTACCACCTATGACTTCTTACGAAAGAATGATGGTTCATAATTTTTTAAAGGACTTTGCAGATATAAAAACAGAATCTGAGGGTGAAGGAAGAGAAAGAAGGGTTGTTATACGTTACATTAAAGACTCTATTGAAGAAAAAGTAGTAGAGGATTTGGAATACAAGGAGTAAAAAACAAAAACTTCAGTTGGCGGGCCACTGCAGTTTTGGTTAAAGTATTTGATTCACATCAACTTCCTGTGCTGTGAGCTCAATGTTTTAGACTGAGTAAGTTAGTTTATTTCTAAGGACCAAAGAGACAGGTCTTTTTTGTTTGTAAATATAAGGTAAGATTCCCTTCCGTCTATTTGTATGTCGGTTATATCCATATCCTCACCACTTTCTTGTTTAGTGTTTAGAACAAATTCAAACAATTCGCTTTCAATCTCGTATCTCCATAAGTCGTCATCAAAAGAAACTCTCCCTTGATACCAAGCGTCCGGATAATCAGCTCTTGGTGGTGGTATAGGCACCGCACAGTAAAGCGAAAGTGAGTCTCCTTCGTACCAAGTACATTTTTCCGGTAGTGTGGCGAAAGGCATTGTTTGTGTCGTTCCAGAACTAATATCGTATAAAAAAGTCTGAAGTGTAAGGTTGGAACTTTCTGTATATAAAACATAGTTTCCGTCAGGGCTAACATTTCCCGTAAGACCGCTTATAGAACTCAGTACCGGTGTAATATTACCGTTTGAAGAGTTTACCAAAAACATTGATCCCGGAACATTGTTACCCGGTGCACTCGAAACCGAAACAGTCCCATCTGTAGGCCAATCTATGATCCACGACCTTAGCGGGGAGTTAAATATCTCTGCTCGGCTTCCTCCGCTAAACGAAGCCCGAATACCCGAAACTCCTGTTGAGGTTTCCGATAAATAGAAGATTGAGTTTCCGTTTGGAGATACGGTTATAAAAGGTATGTCTGACTGCAGAAACCCGCCTACAAGGGCTTGTTCTTCATTTTCGGCAGTCTCGTCCACAAAACCCTGAAAAGTCGCGATATCTTCATTTTCGTCAATATAACGCATAATCACACCTTTCCCACTACCTTGCCAAAGCGCCTCATATATTTTAGGTAAAGTTCTTCCTGAAATTCTTTGTTGAGAAAAATCTTCGGTATTTGTTTCAAAGATATGACCAAGTCCTCTATCCACGTAACGAATAACAATATCCCCTTCTTCATCTTCTTCCTCGGGCTCTTCCTCAAAAATTACAGCTCCCGCTACCGGTGTGGCACTTATTTGACGGAGTTTTGAGTTTGTACCTCCACTTGTACCTCCGCTACTACCTCCAGTATTGGTACCTCCACCATTAGAGGATCCACCGGAACTTGGGAAAATAGGGTCGGTCGGAGTGCCGATATCTACGTCTTCGTCTTGGGGGGCAAGTTTTGAAAAATAAAACCATAAAAAACCTCCAGCTAAAACCAAGATTGTGATTATTATTATAATAATTGCTGTCTTTTTATTCATATTTATTCGTTATCTTGAGAAACTGTTTGATCTTGGAGTCCTAAGGGGACGCAGTCGTTTATAATAATATATTGTGAAATTGAATTAGTGCTAAACCTTTCAAAATACTCAGCTGTTTGGAAATTGGTGCTGAAACTTGGGGTTTTAGAAAGTTGACCAGTGCCATTTCTTAGAGAATCAGATAAGTAAAGACATTTTTCTATTTTATCATACTTTTCCTCGAATTTATTTGAGTCTTCTGTGACAATGCAATTGATTTCTGTAATAATACCTCCTTCTTCATTTCCCTCTGCTCCTCGGAGAATTGATGTACACTCGTTATAGGTGGGTGCTGTGTTACCTATCACAACCGTATTACCTGCTCTAACCTCGGCTTCTTTCAGACATCTTGTAACAGCAAAATCGGCTAAATCATCTACATCTTCGGCGGCGGCTTCGCAATCCGACTCACTTTCATACAAAACTTCTACCACTTCTCTGTCTGTGTCTACATATCTAAGTCTCCATACAGCCGGACTGTATTTGTACTCATAAACTTTTAGGGCATAGGTTAAAAGAAAAGGTCCATCTGTATCTGTAACCTCTCTAAATCCCCCTCCCAACTCAGACGGCAAATCTGTACCCTTAAGGGAGATCAAGTCTGGATTTATAGTATTTAAAATAAGAAAAGAAGCGAGAGCCAGAACCAAACCGCCTACAGACCGAAGTATCTTGTCCTTTCCTTCCGATTTGTCGCTTATGGCATCGGTGGACATATACTGAAAAGCACCAATCACAATCATAAGAAACGCCAAAGCACCTGCAATAGCGATACCTGTGGTAAAAATACCCCTTACATATACAGAGAGGTTTGTGGTGCATGATTCTCCTGCAAGGGAGCAGTCTTGCACAGTTGTCCCAGGTATAGGGGCAAGAGGGGTATATTCACTCGTAGCAGCGATTGAAATAGCAGGGAGAAACAAAATAAATAACAAAAGAGCTATTACCGCCAGAAACGGAATATATCTTTTTAAAATTCTATCTTTTTTTAATATAAACATCATTATATTTTAATTTCCGGAATTTTCTCCAAATTGAATTCTAATATCATTGTCTGCAAATTGGAAAATCCGTGATCTGTGAGACGCTCGAAGCGATACCAAACTTTGTCCGGATCGGTTGCCTTCATTTCTCAATACCAATTCGGACTGCCCCGCTCCGCTTACGGGCAACGCTGTTCCATTCATACTCCAGCTAAATAATATATTTGGGTCATTTCGGCGTTCGGCGTTGAAAGAATAAGGTATTGAGGTTATTTCGATCTCATCGCTTGAAAAAGAAAATGGGTTAGACAGTGCACTGTTAAACATAATACCGTAGAAGGGATCGTTTCTATAGAATAAAATCGTAGGAGAGGTGGGTTTTACCACTATGGTCTTCTCCGCTACGTATATATCGTCAAAACTCCTTACTTCTACAGAAACAACAGTTTCCCTTATCGGTATATCTCCTTCGGCTATAAAAGTATCTACACCTACACCTGACTCACTTCCAATCACTCGGTCTCCTTTCTTCCAGGTAAAAACAAGGTCATTTGAATTTATCCTGCTCCCATCCTGCCCGACAATAAAAGGTATGGCAACTACTCTTATAGTGCCCTGGTAAGGGAAATACGACTTACCTTTGTAAAATGGAGGTCTGTAACTATCGACTTCCCAAATAAGATCAACAGATGCTGGTCTAATCGTCATCTCCTTCTCGATAATCGATCCTTCGGATGTTTGTATAATAACACTCACTCTTGTAGCACTTCCAAGACCTCCTAATGTAAGTTGCAGGTCTTTCTCCCCTACCCCTTTTAGAGCAAGAGAGCCATTCACATACCATGACATATTGGCTCTTTTTAAATCGGTAAGATAGCTTTCGATGTGCACCTTCGCTTGGGTATTCGGTAGAGGATGTTTCGGGTAAACAGTCATAGAAAGGTTTTCAGACAAGCTCGAAATCTGCGCATTTAGAATCCCGGGTTTTTGCAAAACCAAAAAACAAACAGCAATAGAAAGGAGTAAAAATAAAATGAAAGTTTTTTTTATGTCTAAAGCAGTCATATGTGTCTAAATTGTACGATAAAAACTTCTTTTTGTGCAGGCAAAAGTGTAGGATATAAAGAATGTAGCATTTAACATGTAACACAACAAAATCCCAATCTACTAATGAAATTCCAATTTACTAATACCTACTAATCCTAAAAATACGTATTCTGTTTTCCTTTTCGTATCTTCATTAGTATTTCGTATTATCTCTATTTTCTTTAACTTAAAAACTTACCAACTTACTACTTGCCAACTCTCTCGTGCTACATTTTATAAGCTACACGTTCTATGCTTTATGTTACACGTTACAAGCTACATGTTCTGTGCTCCCTGGTCCCTACTTCCCATTTTTAATTCTTTGTTTTTCAAATTTATCGAGAGCTTCAAGTGACGACCAAGTAAGTCGAACAATTTTTGTCTCTCTAAAATGTGCCAAAAGAACCGCTATAGTAACAGTCGGAATAATAGGAACCAAATTTTCTGCAAGAAAGGCGACAGCATATCGCCATACAAGTTTTTTCCATAACATTTTTCTTACAAGACTGGTTTTGCCCAATATCCATAAAAATATTATTACTGACGCTAAAACCGAAAATGATAAAGATAAAAACCGGTAGAATCCGGTAAAGACAAGTCCTACACCAGTTACTCCGACTGAGTCTGTGATAACGGAAGGAGTATCGATTATGTCCTTAAAGACCGCCATTAAGAATATGTATATCGGGAATGACGGTATTTTGGGTTTTTGTCCCCTCATCTCTGTCACCTCTTCTTTTGACAGTGAATCTTCTCCAGCGTCGGTGAAAACTCTGTTGACGGCGTCCATCATTCTTCTGCGATCATTTAAAGATCGGGGTAATTCGTATTTTGAACCCGATCTGTTTGGGGAACTTGTATCAGTCCGGTCTGTTCCCAAAGAAGACCCTCCTCTTTCTGAAGACAGTTTTTGCTTTGCTGTTGAGGCATTTTCTGTCTCTTTAATCATTTTAGAATTTATTTAAAATGTCGATACTTTAATACTCTAACTTTGTATCAGTTTTGGATTCATTTTGTGATTGAGAACTGTTTGCAGTAAGTTCATCTTTGGCTTTTTTGATCGAAAGTAGTTGAGATGGGTCGGAGGTTATTATCTGATCCTCAGTATAAGAAGCTATTATCTTGATAGCGACATGTTTTAATCCGACGAAAAATATACCCTCCCCTACATCTGATTCAAGCAAAAGATACTTTTCCTCGTCGGTTAGGTTGAAGGTTTTTTGTACTGTATCGATGTTTGAAGGCGATTGTTTCAAAAGCATTTGTATCGACGAGTTGGTTATAATCGGCAAACCGTAAGGAGATTTTAGGAAGTCGTTCACATCTTGTGTGATTGTAGATAGCCCTAAATAATATTTTCGGCCACGTTTTGCGAGTCCCAAAAGGAAGGAAGCTGTGTCTTCAGATTTCATCATCCACCACGCTTCGTCTATAACCAAGAGTCGTTTACGCAGGTTTCTTCTGATAGCGTTCCAGATATGGTGAGTAACTATGTACATTGCCACGGATTTAAGTTCGTCCTCCATATCTCGGAGTGAAAATACCACCATTTTGCCGTTTATATCGACATTTGAAGGTCGGTTTATAAAGCCTGCCCAAGTACCACGAGTGTATTTTGACAGTCGCTGAGCTAATGATTCCCCTCCTTCCATACCAGCAAGCACGAGTTCAAAGTCCGACAAAAGTGGAGGCTCGATATTTGAAAAATCAGTATCAGGAGCAATATCTTTGAGGGCGTATGTTTCAGTTATAGCTCGGTCAATAATTGCGTCCTCTTCGGGTGTTAGTCCTCCCATCATAATTCGAAACAGTCCGACCAAGTTTATTACGTGAGACCTTAAAACATCAGCTCCAGATTCGTCTTCACTTGGGACTGGTAAGTCAAAAGGATTTATGTGGTGCTCGGAGTTTAGTGAGATATTGAAATATTTTCCTCCTACGGCTTCCGCTAAGTATTCGTACTCCCTTTCCGGGTCTATAACCAAAACCTCGGTATCAAACATAAGAGTACGAAGGATTTCGAGTTTTGTTGTGTAAGATTTTCCTGACCCTGATTTGGCAAGAGTTACCGAGTTGTAATTTTCAAGGGAGTAACGATCAAATAGAACCAAGCTCGAATTATGCCTATTGATGCCATAAAGTATACCTTTGTCACTCGTAAGGTCGAAAGATATAAATGGGAAAATGCTCGAAAGTGGAGAGGAGTTTAGCTTTGAATGAACAGCAAGTTTATCGTTTTCAGTAGGGAGTGTGGTTTTAAAACCGTCTTCTTGTTGAAAAAGAGCCGGTTTTATATAGACAAGCTTTGCCTCAAGTATCGATTTTATCTCCGATTCGACTTTATCAAGTTCTTCTTCGCTATCTCCGTATATGGAAAGGTAGAGACCAACATCAAAAAGCCTCTCTTGTGCCTGCATCAGGTCGTCACGAAGTTGTTCCAAGTCTTGGTAGGCGGTATCAAGCATAGGGTCACGAACCAAACCTTTTTCTTCTCTGGTATGTATTTGACTTTGGACTTCAGCAACTTTCTTTTGAAATTGACGAAGCACTTTGGATGTCTCTATGGGGTGAATATATATCGAAATATCAAAAACTTTGTCTAAGTTTATAATCGGAGCAAACCATCCTTCGGTCAAAAATCTCGGATAAGATATAACAAAAAATGTTCTAACTATTTTATCGCCCAAATGAAGTGCCCGAGGCGTTACTTTAAGAGCCGATGGTGCTATAACATCTTTGAGTTCCAAAACCCCCGCCTCGTATATTTCTTGAGGCAATATAGAGGCAATATCGGGTTTATTTTTCTTTTTAAATATATCTAAAAGTCCCATAAAATTAACTTTACAACCAACAACCTACAACCAACAATTTAGCACTTCGAAGTATCCATCACTCTTTTTTTAAATCCACCAAGTTGGTCGCAAATCTCTGAAATTCTTCTATATAATACATCAAAATCTTTTTTTAAAATAATATCGTTTTTATAAAAAGTATGTGCCGCCGCCAGTGTTTCGTATGCTGAACCGAGCGATATATCTAAAAACCTGTTTAATTCTTTTTCCGACGTTTTGTCGCTACCTTCTGATATGTTTAAAATAATTGAAAACGAGGATCTGATTATTTGGCTACCTAGATCGTACTTATATTGCCGGGGAATTTTATTTGTTATAACCAGCACATCAGAAAATAGTATTTGAGAGTCTTTATATACTTTCCAATCTAAAAATCTAAATTTCTTCATATTGTCAGTTGTTTAGTTTACTGTGTGTCTTTGTTTGTCAATTTCTTATCCATCTCCTGAATTTTTGTTGTTGGTTGTCAGTTGTATAGTTTCTTGCTTAATTCACTTGCATCGGTTTTTCTGTATCGCCCGGATTAAATATCTTGTAAAACAACTCTATAACCTCCTCTGTTCCAAGTTTGGCAACCCTGATACCACAACGCACCAATCCTTGTTCCACGACCGACATTCTTTGTTCCAACTGACTTCGGTTTTCCTCAAATTCTTCCATTCTGGCTTCGGTACCTTCTCTATTACTTTTTCCAGGCAATATTGAGCTTATCTTACCTCCATTTCCTGTATTTATCGATGCGGGAGCGAAAGGAACCACGATAAAGAAAGTCTTCGTCATAATATTGGTGCTCTCGGTGAAATTTTTTATAAAGCCAATATATTCCCTGGTCTGAACTTTCATAAGATCAGTTACCTGCTCCCTGTACCTTTCTTCGAGAAGTGCTATGTATGGCCTTATATCAAGCCGTCTTGATTGCATATATATTTGGGTCGAGAAGTCTAAAGAGTTTAGATAGTTTTGAAATTGAGAGATAATAGCTGTTTGATTTTCGCTTGATTTTAGAGCAAAGTTTACGGACGATGCCATAACTATACCTCTCATCGCCCCACTTTTAAGTACGACTATACCATCACGAACTTCTTTTATTGGTACAAATTCTTGTGCTGGTTTTGATTTTATAGGCATAAATAAAATTCTAAATTAAAGCAGTAGCTTTTATTATAACGTGGATATACTTCTATACCAACGTAGATCGTGTAACGTTCAGCATAAAGCCATAGAGGGTCTGTAAAGATTAGTGTGTCTCATCCCTGTTAATAAATGAAAATTGGTGAACCGGAAACTTCGACCAATTTTTGTGCTCGAATTCTTTAATAATAATGAAAACATAGTCCAGCAATCTCTCCGG
>Ga0210050_1000990_pt1 | contig 33112 bp, 34 predicted proteins | sample CryGey132114_all_FD_185463 | JGI IMG/M metagenome (GOLD analysis project Ga0210050, IMG submission 185463) | Groundwater microbial communities from aquifer - Crystal Geyser CG22_combo_CG10-13_8/21/14_all (SPAdes) (version 2) | ecosystem: Environmental > Aquatic > Deep subsurface > Groundwater ... | reverse complement strand
TTCTCGATAGTATAGAGTAGATGGCAGGAGTTATGTGGCATTTGCAAAAAATCATGCGATCTCTATCCTCCCATTTTGTATTCTGGGGGTCGTGTTTCAAAAACTCATTGTAGAGAGTTATTAGCAACTCTACCGACGACAGAGACCCTCCAGGGTGTCCTGATCCTGCCGCGTGTACCATCTCGACGATGTCACGGCGCATTCGGATTGCCTTTAGTAGCAAATCTTTGTCAGTAAGCTTAATCGGGTATGTCATCTTTTTGAAGAAGTATGAGGAGGCGTGTACGGGCTTACAGTAAAGCGAAAATGGTGCTTATTTGCAATGCGCATAACTTGATTTCAAATTGCTTGATAAGTTGAAATGGTTTCTAAATCACGAAAATATGTTGTAATTTTCAGGGCGAAAAATAAAGATTTTGCTCTCCCGAGATCTAACCTGATAGTAGGTTGAGTTTTTCTCCATAATTTGGTATAATTTATGGATTAAAACTATGTTCTTATGACGCAAGTCGATAAATTGCCACCGAATCAATCCGGTAATGAGCAGAGAACCCTGAAACAAGTTTTTGACGAAGTGTTTGATTCTTTGCAGGGGAATGATGCAGCCAGAAGTGCCATTACTGCGCTTCAAGAAAGTTATGATGACGAGAAGCTTGCGATTATTTTTGATACTCAAAGAGAAGTTGCCGAACTGCGTGAGGAAATCGAGTCGGCTGCCGCTAATGACGGTAAGATTGATGATATTGAAAAATCCGGTATTGACGCCAATATCGATCGTGAGCGCATTGAAGATACAATTAAGTCAAAGGTGGAAGGTATTGAAACAGTATCCGATTTGAGAGAACTTTCTTTTGATAAACTCATTGAACTGGAAGGCAAGTATGAAGGCATACTGTTTTATGCTTTTACCGATTTTGTTGATAGCGGTTCCAAGCTGAATTTTGATAATTATTACTCCTGGTATAAAGCTCCGAAAGACGGCGACTCTTTTGAAATTAATTTTTATGGCAATCAAGAGGCTAATCAGAGGCTTGGTGCCGGAGATATTATGCCGCCAACCGTTAGAGGAGTTACAGTCTATCCCGGTGGCTCAAAAGACGACTCCGATCCGGAGAAGCGCATCAGCACTCGTCGTCTTGGACTCAAGGGCGATGGTGATCACGCTAATTCAGGATTCTTTGATGACCGAGGATATATTGCGATCTATACAGGGTATATGGTTACTGTTGGTGGTGTCGATATGAGCTTTGATGAAAAGTATCGTGGCCCCGTTTCCGCCGATGGCAGATTGGGGGAGCTTAAATACGATGCTTATGCACAAGATCACGATGAGGTCGATAGTCTGTTCGTTGCACAGTTGCCTCGCGGCGCCAGGACGAGTAAGTACCATGGGGGAGCTTCGGTCGATCGTGCTTTTCGGCGCAAGCATGATCTTAATAAAAAGCTTCCTGACAGAAATATACGTAAAATCTTGGATAAGGTTCCAGATCTGCATCGTTATACCGGTGCGGCTCGTGAAAAGTATAGGACGCAAACCGGCATCGATATTCCCGAAAACATTATGTATGGAATTGCCAGGGTTGAGTCGTCTTTTAATGTTTGTGCCGCGAATCCCAAGAGCAGCGCAAAAGGGCTTTATCAATTCTTGGGAAGTACGTGGAATGGGTTTTTGGCTGCGAATCCATGGGTTTATGAAAAGATGAACAAGGATTCCGCATGGAAGGACGTTGATCAGATGGACTGGAGATTTAATCCGGAAATCATGACTTATGCGGCTTATTGGCTTGCGACGCATGATCTCACATATTTATACAAACATAAAGGGGAGGCTCGATATAGTAAGTTTGATCGAAGTGCTTTCGCCCGGTCTTCAGGTCCCAGTACTGCGAATCCTCTTAAGCTTTCCGAGAACGATACATGGATTTTGTATTTAACTCATCACGATGGTGCCGGTGGAGCTTTGAGCAGAATGAAATTCCTTGGTGATAGAGAGCGCGGTACCTCCGAGGCAGTTGCCGCGAGAAGGGCCGGTCTTGCTTCGTGGCAAGGTTATTCGGAAGGAAAAGTTAAGGCTGATAAAGACGCAAAATCAATTATCGGGATTGCAGATAGGGCTATGAAGTCCGCGAAAGATTATGGACAGGAACTTAATGGCTATACTGTGTTCGGCGGTTCCGGCAATTGGGGTTGGGGAGGTGAGGCAGCTCCTCCCGCTGCTACGACTTCCGCTTTGCCAGCCGTGGAGCCTGTTATTGCCGCTACTACTGTAGATGCTCCTACACCTAAGCCTGTTGCTTCTACAGTTGTGCGGAAGGCACCTGTTCGCACAGAGCCTGCTGCTCCCGCTTCTTATATTCCTAAACCCGTTCCAAAACCTTCTGTTGCGACGGCGCCACCACCACCACAGCATGAGGTTACTCATCCCGAGTCTACGACTCCCGCTTTTGTCGCTTATTACAAGGATACCGGTAATTTGGAGGCTATCTCCGGTAGACCTGTTATGAAAGGTAAGACTCTTTATGTCGGGTCGTCCAGTACTGTTGGTTATACGATGAATTTGGGTGATGAACAGCCGCCGCTTCGTATTGCTGAAAGCGGAAGAAGTATAACTTGGATGCAGAGGCAGGTAGCGCAAACCGAAACATCCGATTTGCGATCTTGTGATCGTGTGATTCTGCAGGGTGGTATTAAGAATATACTTGGTAGCGGACTTAGGACCCCAGCACAGAAGGCTGATGCTATGGATCAATCTGTCGCTGCTATGAAGGCAATGGTCGCGGATATTCGCAGCAGGGCACCTGGAGTTGCGATATATGTGCAGGAAATTGTGCCTTGGACTAAAGCTAATACACAATTAGTACGCGATTATAATGGCTGGCTTAACTCTGGCGAACTTGATGTGGATGGAGTGATTCCTATTTATCAAGTTATGAGTGATGTGGATGGTCTATGGGATGAGCGTTTTGGCAGTTCGAATTCCGGAGACACTCTGCATTGCAGGAAGCCTAAGTGGTTTGCCGGTATTGTTGCGGACTGGGTGGATAAAAAGGAGAGTGACGAGCTTAACCGTACTGACGGATCTGTTGTCGTCTAAAGCGTAGTTTCGTGTTATAGTAAGCGCCGCTTTTAAAACTCGTGCTTATGCTTATTAGAGATGTACGCAGTCAGGATGATATTACGAAATTGATGCAGCTTATTGGTGTCACGGACGAGGGTATTTCGTATATGAGAGGGAAGGGTGTTTTGCGTATTTTGCAGATTGATGATTTGGATACTCGGGGTGCAAATATTTTCAAACAAGAATCTCTTGCGATCGGTGCTGATTTGGCTTTGCCACGAAGTGCTGCCGGTTTTCAAACAGAGAAGGTTGATGCGATCCTGATGGCTAACGATAAGCAGATTGGCAAACTCATTTCTAAGCTTAAGGCTCAGCCGTTTGGGCTGAAGGATGCCGCCGCTAGGCTTTCTAAGCTCATTATTAATTATGACAAAGAGGATTTTAAACTTGTTTCGCCTCATGGGCGCGAGCTTGTTCTTGAGCAAGCTGTCGTTATGGGAGTTTTGAATGTGACCCCCGATAGTTTCTCTGATGGGGGGAGATTTTGTTCTGCTGATAAAGCTGTGTCCTGCGCGAAAGAGATGTTCTCCGATGGTGCCGCAATCATAGATGTAGGTGGTGAGTCGACTGGTCCCGGGTCAAAAGACGTCTCTCTTGATGAGGAGCTTGCCAGGGTGATTCCTGTGATTACCGCTGTGAGGAAAGAGTTGCCTGATGTTTTTATCTCTATAGACACTTGTAAGTTCGCGGTTGCGCAGAAGGCTATAGAGGCTGGTGCTGATATGATTAATGATGTAACTGCCGGCCGTAATGATATGCAAATTCTCGACATGAATGTGCCGATAGTGCTGATGTATTCCAAAGACGATACTCCGCGTACTACGAAAGAAAACGTGCAGTATGATGATGTTATGCGAACTATTGTGACGTTCTTGGAGGGCAGAATCGCGGTCGCCAAATCCAAGCAGATCATCGTGGATCCCGGCATGGGTGCTTTTGTCAGTGGTGATCCCAAGTATAGTTTTGAGATTTTGAAGAAACTTGCTGAACTCAAGTCTCTAGGGCTACCTATTTTGGTCGGTGCCAGCCGTAAGAGTTTCCTCGGAGGAGAGGTCAGTGATCGACTAGAGTCTTCTACCTCCGCCGCTGTTTTGGCTGTAAATAATGGCGCTAAAATTATTCGTGCTCATAATGTCGCTGCAACTTTTAAGGCTTTAAATATTTTTAACTAACTACAGTATGCTTATAAGTAGAGATTTCAAATTTGATTCGGCGCACTATTTGCCGAAATACAAGGGTAAATGTGAAAGGCTACACGGTCACACTTATAAGATGCGTGTCACTCTCGAAGGAGAGCCTGATCACGAGGGTATGATATTCGATTTTGTTGAGATGAAGGAGGTCATTAATGAATTGGTCGTCAGCAAGCTTGATCATTATGAGATCAATCAGATTATTCCGAATCCTTCCGCCGAGAATATTGCTGTCTGGGTTTGGGAGCAGCTTTCTGGCAAGTTTCGGGATGCTAAACTTGTTAAGGTTAAAATTTGGGAGACAGCAGATTGCTATGTGACTTACAAGGGATGAGTTTTTTGTTATTCGGCTCTTTGATGACAAAAAACTTTAAGACGTTGGTGTTTTTCGATATCCTTGAACTTCAAGTTTCAAAAGGCTATTCACTCTGTTAGAATTCTGATTGTAAATAAAAAGTTCTTATGGCGCATATTTCAGAAAACATACCTCTCATTGATATTCGCGGAGTTACGAAGGTCTATGGCGCATCCGGTGCGCAGACGCATGCGCTTCGCGGGGTCGATTTTGTTATCCATCCAGGTGAATTCGCAGCGATCATTGGACAGAGCGGCAGCGGGAAGTCCACTCTTATGAATATTATTGGGTTTCTTGATACTGTTACTGATGGCGAGTACCATTTTGCAGGACAGGATGTGACGAGTTTTTCAGATGAAGAGCTAGCTTTGATTCGCAATAAGGAAATTGGGTTTGTCTTCCAATCTTTTAATCTGCTTCCCAGAACGACGGCTGTTGATAACGTGAGGATGCCACTTGCTTATGCCGGTGTACCCGAGATAGAACAAATTCAGCGCGCCAAGGATATACTCACGATGGTAGGCTTGAAGGATAGGCTTACACATATGCCAAATCAGCTCTCAGGTGGTCAACAGCAGAGAGTTGCCATTGCTAGAGCCTTAATTAATAATCCGAGCTTAATACTGGCTGATGAGCCGACTGGAAATCTTGATAGCCAATCTGGCAAGGATGTTATGAAGATTTTTGATGATCTTAATAAAGAAGGCCATACTGTTATTTTGGTTACTCACGAGAAGAATATCGCAGCTCATTCCAATCGAGTGATTGAGGTGTTGGATGGCTCGATCGTGTCTGATGACAAACGGAAGTAAAGATTAATAGTTTAATATGTATGGGTTTGCCCAGTCATTACGGCTTGCGACCAGAGCTCTCAGGGCTAATAAAAGTAGGGCTTTTTTGACCAGCTTGGGGATTACTATCGGTATTGCATCTGTCATTATGGTTGTGTCTATCGGGTCTGGTGCGCAAAGCTTGATTATTAATCAAGTGAAGGGTGTTGGTAGCAATTTGATAGGTATTTTACCTGGTGGGCGGATGGAAGATGGTCCTCCTGCCGCTGTTCTTGGTATTACCATTACTACTTTGACTCTTGAGGATGCCGAGGCTCTTTCGGATCCTGCCAATGTTCCTAACGCAGTCGCTGTTACGGCTTACGTGAAGGGCAGTTCTATTTTTACCAATGGTTCCGACACAATGGACGGGTTCTTCAATGGGGTATCATCCTCTTACCCTGAAGTCGAGGATGTTGTGGTTGCCGATGGCAGATTTTTTACTGAAAGCGAGGCGAACAGTCTTGATAGAATCGTTGTTATCGGTAGTCAGATCGCTGAAGAGCTTTTTAATGGGATGGATCCGATAGGTGAAGATATGCGTATCGGTCGGGAATCTTTTCAGATAATTGGTGTTCTTGAGGAGCGAGGTACTGTTGCTTTTCAAAACCGTGATGACCAAGTCTTTGTACCTGTGAATGTTGCGCAAAAATTGCTTCTCGGTATTGATTACGTGAGTCTTATCAGAGTCAAGGTAGATAGTGATGAAAACATTGAGAGGGCTCAAGATGACGTGATTGCGACGTTACGTTCGCAGCATGGTATTCGCGTCGTGGCTGATGATGATTTTACCGCTGAGAGTATGGATACGGCGATTGAAATGCTCTCCGCTATTACTAATGTACTGAAATTCTTTCTGGCTGCGATTGCTGCTGTTTCACTGCTTATTGGTGGTATCGGCATAATGAATATTATGTTTATTTCCGTAACCGAAAGGACTCGTGAGATAGGTCTTAGGAAAGCTGTTGGTGCCGGCAAAAGACGTATTTTGGAGCAGTTTTTATTTGAATCAGTTGTTGTGACTCTTGTTGGTGGTTTTGCAGGAATTGTAGTTGGTAGCCTGATTTCTGTCCTTGTTGCGCTGGCTGCTCAAAAAATGGGTTATGATTGGGATTTGGTTGTATCTGTACAAGCTACGTTTTGGGCGTTTTGTGTTTCGTGTATCGTTGGTATCGTATTCGGATATTATCCTGCGAAAAAGGCTGCGAATTTGAATCCGATTGATGCGCTCAGGCATGAATAAGTTTTTTTTGTTTGATTCTTTCGCGGCATCGGCTCTTTTTGAGCCTGCTGATGCTCTCTCATCAAACAAAAAAAACTTTGATGATCTTTCGGTTCTTTCGCGGCATCGGCTCCTTCGGAGCTGCTGAGCCGCTCGACACAACCACAAAAAACTTTGATGTGAATTGTTCGTCTCGCTAGGGCATCGGTTGGTGTCCTCACATCTGATCTAATTTGAAATAATTTGCATGCCTTTTTTTTTGTGTTATCATTCCTCTGGAAAATACCTTTTAACAAAAACACAAAATGTCAAAAGACAAATGTTGTAGCGGCAAACTCGGAGGAGTTTTCGTATTTTTAGTAGGTTTGATTGCAGGTGCTGTGATCGTAGGAGTACTGGCAATGTCTGGTCAACTTGGATCTTTGCAAGGCAAAATTTTTGGATCTGCCGATATCAAGAAGGATGCTGCCAAAACTACAAATCTTTATATTGGTGTAGATGAAGAGGGAGCATGGGTACAGACTCTGGATAGCTCAGAAGAGGGTGAAGGAGCTTGGGTACAGACTTTGGAAACCTCTGAGGATGCGCAGTGGGTTGAGAAGGGAGATAGTTTCTACCTGGAAGAAGGTGAAGGCGCATGGGTACAGACTCTGGAGGGTACGACCGAAGCCGATGGGGCATGGGTGCAGACTTTGTCTCCCGAGGCTAATGATGCATGGGTACAGACTTTGCAGCAGTACTAGATTTGAGTTCGGACAACTTTAAAAAGCCCCTACAATAAAGTAGGGGCTTTTTGTTTAGTGAATCCCTAGGCGGCTTTAAGCCCTATGTTTCTGCTCCATAGCTCTTGCAAGCGATGTGAATCTTAGTTTCTCGGTCTGCATGTATTCATTCCATACGAAGCATTCCGTCTCGTATTCCGTATAAAACCTGTTGAGATGTTCCAGCATTTCATAACCTCTCATTACCAGTACTTCCGGTTCACTATGGTCTATCCCGCCATTTTGATAAATGACCTCAAGCTGGTCTGTGATGCACTCGAGTCTTGTGATTTGCGACGCTATAATCGCTCTTGCTATTACCTTGGTATCTGCTTTTGTAAGGCTTCTTGCCATATCTTCCACTGCTTGATACGGCTCTTCGTGTTTCCCCAAAGCCGCTATTGCTGCTTGATTCGTTTCGGTCTCTGAGGGCTGAGCGCGTGAATATTCAGCTATATGTTCTTTGAATTGTCTTATGTGTGTTGCGGTTGTGTCCTCTGAGTATATTGCATTTATCAGATTAGCACTGTCTTCTTCTAGTGGTGTTTCACGTGTGAGTTCAGTCAAATTTCCTATGGCTGCTTGCATCTGACTGTTATTTCCAGCTTTTGCAGCTGCAGTGCTTGTGTTTCCTTCCAGCCATGCTTCGATAAATCTTAATGCGATTTTTATCCCGGTGATCTTTCCGATTTGCCCTAATCCTTCTTGGTGTTTGATGTTCATCAAGAAGTTGAGATTATTGGCAAGCGCCTTGGTGAAGCCGTTGCGAGTTGCAACTTCGATATTTTTTTCGGTTATCTCTGTTGCTCCTCGGATTCGTCCAGTCATAGCTAAGCCTTGAGCTAAGTATGGTGTGATGGCTAAGGCTTCTTCCGACTCTACGTCTCCTGTATCCATTTTTGTCGTCAATTCTGCCGCGAGATGGTCTACTGTTTCTGCAGTTGGACCTTCCAGAGCTATCACTTTGTATCCTCGTAAGCGTAACGCAAAAAGCCCTATGTCTCTTGCCAAAGGTTTGCTGATGCTTGCTGTTTCTATTTCAGCGAGTAATCTTAGCCCCTCCTCTGCCTGCTGAATTCTTAGCTGCTTGTCTTGGCTTTGGTCTCCGGCTTTGTCATATAGCAACTGTGCTTTGCGCAGGCCTATTATCGCTGTCTCTTCTCTACCTGCTTCAGCTCCTTGATAATGAGTTTCCAACTCGGTTGTTCTTGCGGCTAATAAATCTTTTGCCGATGTGCGGAATGCGGATAGACATTTTAGATTAAGTAGTTGTCCTTTCATTCTGTGTTTGAAATCGCTTTCGTGCATGGTGTCTATTAATGCCTCTATTCCTTCTATATCCGCTTCGGCATTTCGTCCTATCGTACACTTGGTTTCTATCAGGGCGAAGTGTGTGGATAGTACCTTTGTTAATAGGTCTTCTTCTAACGTATTTGCATTTATTGCTTCTGCCGTTTCTCCATGACTAATTGTTGTAAATTGACTGCATGTATCTACCGCAGCTAGCAAATTTCCAGCTCTTATTGATTGTTCGATATTTTCACAAACGAAATCAACTACAGGCTGATTTAGTGCTAAGCCTATGTTGCCACATACTCTCAAATACGTTGGCATTGGGGCTGCTCGCAAGTTCTGTTCCAGTTGCTTTTTTTCGCCACCATCTAGTTCTAATTCTCGCCTCTTCCTTGCTTGTTTTGCAAAAAATCCTTGGCAAAATCTTACCGATCCGTTCTGTGCCTCAACGATGTGATGTTCCTGAAGCGTTCCTAGGTGATCCTCTGCTTCTGGTACTGCAGCTATTAATGATCCTCTTTCGCAGTCACCGCAAGCTAGTGCCACCTTGAGTAAGTGCATTGCATGTATATTTCCGCTGACTCTGTCTATTCTGTCAGTAACCAAATCGTCTAATAGCTCTTCTACATCGGTTTCTCGGTCTGCCGATGGTGCTTTGCTTGAGTCGAAATTTACTGCTCCAGACGTGAGGGCGCCGGTTGCTATTAACTGGTCTATCATCGCTTCTACTATTCCCGGTATGTATTTCCCTGCTGCTGTTTTTGGGGCATGCTCTGTTATATGTCGCGCTAATTGGTGGCCTGGTTGGATTTCGTCTACTTTTAGTCTGCGTGCTACAACTACCAATGCTTCGTCCAAGTCTAATCCCTCTAGGGTGTGTTCGATGGCGCCATTTTCGGCTTGTCCTGTAGTTATTAATAGTACAGGTGCTTTGAGCAGGATGTCTCTAGATACTTCGTCCATCTGATCGAAATTCGGACATACTATCGCCAAATCTTGGAATTTGCCAAGTATGGCGTTTATCTCTGTCGTTGCTCTGTCTGTGCTGATTAGTATCGCGGGTGGTCTTGTGCCATTGAGTTCTTCGTATAGAGTTGTCCATGTCTCTGTTTGTCTCTCGTTTGCTGCGTTCTGCTTAGCCCATGCGTTGAAATCCTCGGTGCTTTGGAAGATGCCATCAACTATTTCGCAAATACCTGAATACGATTTGTATTTAAGGCGATACTGAGATAGCAGAACTATGTTTGGGCTAATAGATCTGTATTCTGTTGCGACTGCTGTCATTGTCTCTGTAAGTCCGATTCCGCTTGGTCCGTTGATATGTATACGGGTGTCGCCATCATTGCCCTGTTTCATCCTCTTTAAGGCATCTTCGGCCATGCTTACTATATTCTCAACGTCTCCCTTTCCTGCGTGTGCTGTGTTTGGAGTTCTTGTCTTGAAACCGTCGCATGTTACGGTTCTTTGTGGGGATTCGAACCCTTTTAATCTAAAATCTACAGCTGAATTATCTCCAGTCTCTACTGTGATTTTCGCCCTTGTAAATTTGCTTGTCGCTTGTGGTCCAAGCCGAATTCTTCCGAGTCTTTCGGTCCCTGTCGGATCTATAACGCTACTTTGTCCTGCATATGTTAATCGTACAGCCTCGTTTAGAGCATCTGACAACTCTGGTGTTCTGCTCGTATCGGACAAATAGATTTCTCCACATTCTATTCCTACTGTTGCGTCTTGGTGTCTTGTACAAAGATCGTTAGCACATAATGCGGCACGTTCCTCTTGCATAATCTGGCTTGTGCCTGCTCCGAAAGCTATAATGCCCATTTTTTCTTCGTTCGACATTTCCGGATGTACTACTTTGCCATTATATTTCCTAGCTATATCTTCCAGAGATGCTTCCCATGCATCTATGGATTCGTCTGGGTTTGCGGGTGCTTTGATACATAGACAAGTTGCTCTTCTTTCTTTTGGGTGCTCTAGGCGCAAAGCTTGTTCTGTTATTGTGCATGCCGCTAATGCAAGTACGCGTAGCATCTCTTCTTTTAAGATCTCTCCTTGCATGACAGGATCGCTGTCTGAGTGTGCTAGAAACTCTCTCATTACTTCTCCTGGTATTAACTGGAATATTTCCAGTGCTGATCTCTTCGGTATTGGCCTGCTGGATGTATAGTCTATAGGTCCTTCCGCCAAGGTATCCTGATCTTGTCCAGCGTAAATAAAAATATTGTCACTCACGCCGCCTGCCGCTTTTTTACTTTCCTTTTGAGCCAGTCCCGCTTCGTCATATGCCGAGCCACTAACAACAATGTGTCCTCCGATTTTCGTTACTTGCACTGTGTACTCGCTATTAGACACTCCTATGTGGACAGGTATGTCCTTTTTTGCGAATGCATCCTTGAGAGACTGCGCGCACTGTATATGTTCGGCTGTTCCATCGTCTTCCGATACACATATAACCTCATCTCCTATCGTCTTAAGGAATTTGACGTTTGGGAATACTCTTAATACTTCGAAAAGTGTTGGGTAAAAGTTCGTTTCGAGATACCCAGATGTCTCTTCTGCTCCATCCTTGTGTGTCCTCTCCGAGAATCTTGCCAAGTCGATTCTTATTACTGAGCCATTAAACTTCTGTGGCTCGGTTGATACTCTCCGTCCTTGTTCCTGATCGTAATAGTAGTGTTGTGATGCCAGATTGAGCAAATAACTCAGTCCATTTACACGAGTTTTGATAAATCTTTCATAAACTGCCAAAAGTGGCCATATCTCTCTAAAAGCCTCGCTTTGGATAAAGGCCTGTCTATCTTCTATGAATGGTAGCCTTAGTTTGAGAACCCCTTTGTATAAGCTGCTACCTTCTTCTGCCATCGCTTCTTGTATCTCAGGTACCTCTCTTATTTCTCGCTCTGCTTTTGCTATGTCGAACAGCTCTGGAGATTCTTTCAGCAATCTACGTAGTCGCAAAAAGTTCATAGGTACTACCTGATTCATATCTATTGCTTCCTGAATCAGCTCCGCTAATATGTTGCGATTAGAACTCCTCTTAGGCTCTGCTTCCAGTCGCTTGATCTCCCCGGTTGGGTCCCACGACGACAGATTTGGATCAGTTGCCTCGTCCAGTCCATCAAGTAGGGTTGGCCCAGTAGGTCCGAAGTCGTCTGGTAATGTTGACATAGGCGTTCTTTACTGACTTTGGAGGTATGACTCTTAGGATAGCAAATATAACCTGATAATGCTTTTTTGTCAACCTTGTCGTCAGAGTTGAGGGCTCTGGTGATTTGCGCTGTTTTATTGTACTTTTGGTATGTGGTTTAAGTCGTAATTATGTCGCAAATTCGTCAATATCTCCGGCTGGCGTATACCGCTCTCATGGCTAACAAGGGGCGCAGTCTTCTGACGACTCTTGGTATTGTGATTGGTATCGCCATGGTGATCATCGTTTTCTCTCTTGGCAATGCTACTTCCGCAGTAGTTACGGCGGAGGTTGAATCTTACGGATCCAATACTGTCGTTGTCGAGGTTAAGACACCTGGACTCTCGGACATGAGTGCCGGTAATGCTACGGCGATGGTTGAAGGGGTTACAATTACGACGCTCAAGGAAGAGGATATGGAGGCGATGTTTGATATCCCCGGGGTTACCGGTGGTTATGCTGCTGTGATAGGGCTTGAGAGGGTTGTTTCTATTTACGATGATCAGTCGTACATGATTCAGGCTACAAGTGCTTCTTTTGTTGAAATTGATCAGTCAGATGTTGAATATGGTAGGTATTTTACCGAGGTGGAGGATAAGGCTTTGGCTAGAGTTGCCGTATTGGGGGCTAAGACGGCGGAAGAGCTTTTTCCCGGTATCGATCCGATTGGGCAGAGTGTTCGTATAGGGGAGATTAATTTGAAAATTATAGGTGTGATGAAAGAGCGTGGTATGGTTTTCTTCCAAGATATGGATAGTCAAGTTTATGTTCCTCTTAACACTATGCAAAAGCTGATTATGGGTGTTGACTACGTCCCTTATTTCATACTGCAGACTTCTACTGAGGACATTGCTTTCTTGGTGAAGGATGATGTGATAGAAGAGCTTGATAAAAGGCACAATATAACGAATATAGATCGTCGCGACTTTCGTGTCACTACTATGAGTGAGGCTATGGAAATAATGGACTCCGTGACTGGTGCTCTTTCGATTCTTCTTATCGTGCTTGCCGCGATTTCTTTGATTGTTGGTGGGGTAGGGGTGATGAACGTTATGTTCGTCATCGTATCTGAGCGTACGCGTGAAATCGGTCTTAGGAAGGCTGTTGGTGCTAGCGAGAAGGACATTCTTTATCAGTTTCTTACAGAAGCTGTGATGGTGACTATTGTAGGCGGTTTTCTTGGCGTTGTTTCCGGATTATCCGCAGTGTACTTGTTTACTGTTGTAGCCGGACTTGGTGGCATTGCAATCGATTTCGTCATCCCTTTCGGCGGAATCGTGATTGCGCTGGTTGCTGCTGCCGTTGAAGGCCTGCTGTTTGGAGTTTATCCAGCTAAAAAAGCCGCGAGTTTGAATCCGATAGATTCGCTGCGGTTCGAGTGAGAATTCATTTGATGTCGTTCGCTAGGGCTTCGTCCCGCTAAGGCGGGACTGCAGAGCCGCTCATGACATCAAATGAATTCTTATGGCTTTTTGTTCGCTAGGGCTTCGTCCCGCTAAGACGGGACTGTCTGATTTTGCTGTAAACCAAGGTTTTTCCGCGTCATTTTGTGTTATTTTATTGACACGCTCTTGTTTATTCATATAATTGCTGTGATTTATTCTTTAACCCAGAAACGAAATGGCAGATCCGAATGCACCGAAAGGTCGTGATGATGCAGATCCCAATGCTCGAGTCGCGGATGGAGCATTGGTTCTAGGTTCTATCGCTGCTGCTAGTGTAAGGGGGGCTATGGTTGATGCTCTTGGTAGCTGCGCAATGCCAGCCATATTAAGTCAGGAGAGAATCGGTCTTCGCGGAAGGGCGATTAGTACCGTCTTCGGTCCAGACAATAATAAAGACTAATTTGTCTTTATGTATTTAAAGTAGGTGTTTGGAGATCGCGTTCTTTAGATCTTCATAGCCTGCTTTTTTCTTTGCCGAAATGTATACGGGATTTAAATGTTCATAGGTTTTGCGCAATGTCTCCAAGTCGGTTACCAGGTCTATTTTGTTGAATACGTATATTGCTCCGGAGTTTTCGCATCCAAGTTCCTTCAGTATGTTCTCTACCACCTCGATTTTTTCGTCTATTTTCGGGTCTGCTGCATCTATAATATGTAGTAGCAAATCGGCTTCGATCACTTCTTCGAGAGTGGTTATGAACGATTGGAATAATAGAGGCGGTAAATCCGATATGAATCCTATGGTGTCCGCTATCAAGAAGCCGAGTTTGAGAAGTAGCGATTTTATGTTATAATATACTTAGCATAAAAATTTAACCAAAAACAAATATGCAAGAAGAGTACCTGAATTTTGATCTCGATCCTTATAAGGACGGTAAATATATGCTTACGGTTTTTCGCATGGAGCCTAGTGATGGCGAGGATTTCGTAGGTGAGGCTACGGAAGTAGCGGCAGAATCCAGTACCGGTTCTAATCTTAGGGTTAGTACCGCTACGGCTTTTTCCGACGATTTGGATGCGATTGTTTACAAGGTTGATGAGGAGAAAAAGCTCGTTTGGATGGCTTGTCCATGGAGGATTTTTGATAGGGGTGGGAATGTACAGAACATTTTGACCTATGTGATCGGTAATGTTTTCGGTATGTCCACTCTCAAAGGTCTTAAGGCTCTTGATTGTTGGTTCCCAAAAGAGATGCTTGAGCATTACGATGGGCCTGCTACTACTATCCAAGATCTGAAGGCTTATCTCGGAATCAAAGATCGTCCTGTTCTTGGTACAATCGTTAAGCCCAAAATCGGACTGAAGCCTGATGAGTTCGCAGAGGTTTGCTACCAGTTTTGGAGTGGCGGTGGCGATTTCGTCAAATTCGACGAGCCTCAGGCTGATCAAGATTTCTGTCCCATGAAGGAAGTTGTAGATGCAATCCGCAAAGCTATGGATAGAGCGGAGGAGGTCACCGGTGACAAGAAAGTGATGTCTTTTAATATCTCTTCGGCTGATTTTGCCACTATGAAGGAGCGGGCTGAATATATTAAGTCTGTCATGAAGCCTGGAAGTTACGCTTTTCTAGTTGATGGTATCACTGCCGGATGGTCCGCCGTCCAGACTGCTCGACGTGAGTGGCCCGAGGTTTTCTTGCATTTCCATCGTGCTGGTCATGGCGCTCTGACAAGGCCTGAGAACGCTTTTGGATGCAGTGTCCCTTTTATGACTAAATTCGGACGTCTCGCTGGTGCCAGTGCTATGCATACAGGCACTGCCGGTATTGGTAAAATGGCTGGGACTATAGACGAAGATATTACAGCTGCGCATCAAGCCCTGTTTCCTAAGTCCGAAGGAGATTTCTTCGAGCAAGATTGGTATGGCATGAAAGGCATGTGTCCAATTGCTTCAGGAGGGCTGAATCCTGTCCTGCTTAAACCTTTTGCCGATGCTGTTGGTACAACAGATTTCATTACAACTATGGGCGGAGGAGTCCATTCTCATCCAGGCGGTACTGCAAAAGGCGCTACGGCTCTAAGACAAGCTTGTGACGCGTGGGTTGCCGGTATCGACTTGCAGGAGTACGCCAAGGACCATGAAGAGCTTGCTCAAGCTATAGAGTTCTATGGTGGAAAGTTTGATTATACGAGGAAATATTTAACTTAACTATAGCCGAACTACCATAAAACGGCAGTAAGCCTCAAGGACTCTTTTGCCATATGGCTTTGTTGTCAAAAGCCTTAAATAGCTCTGCTATTCTTCGTTTTTGACGCCTCTCCATATGGACAAAACAGCCTCCGCTCTTTATGCCATTTTATAGTTGCTCGGCTATACTTCGGTGATGGCTCCGCTATAGTTAAATGCCTGAAAGTAGTCGTCTTAAGATTTCTTTATATGTAGCGTTTGAGTAGGGTAGGCGAAGTGTATGCCTGCCTTCTCAAACTGCTTCATAATCTCCAGGTTCATATTCTCCTGAACTGTTAGGTAGTCCTTGTAATTTCCGCTTTGGACGAAATATACGATATCGAACTTAAGATTTGATTCCGCCATTGTTTTGAAGAAAACTCTGTCGAACTCAGCATCATTAGTTTTCTTGATGACTTTTGTGATGATTTCTTTGGCTTCCTTGATTTTCTCGACAGGGGTTTCGTAGCAGATGCCTACAGTGAATTGGATTCGACGTTTTTTTACCTTGCCGAAGTTCTGAATGTTAGAGCTTACCAGTGTGTTGTTTGGAATGACGAGTTCTTCTCCTTGTACGCTTGTGAGGCGGGTTGTTTTGATGCCAATAGATTGGACAGTTCCTTCTTGGTCGTCTATGCGGATGTAATCTCCGGGTTTGAAAGGTTTGTCGAAGTAAATCGAGAGGGAGCTGAAAATGTCGCTGAGGACGTTTTGTAGTGCGAGCGCTATTGCGATACCTCCTATGCCAAGACCTGCCACTAGGGAGGTTACGTCATATCCAAGGTTGGATAGGATTAGGACGCCGCCTACTATCCAAGCAGCGACTTTGGCTACAGTACTGAAAGGTTTAATGAAGCTGCTGTGATCCGCTTTTTCGGTCGCCTTGGTTGTCGCATAATCAATGAGGATTCCCGCTATTCTTACTCCTTGATATGTCAGAATGATGATTATTGCATATCTTGAGAATGTTGCGATTTTGCCTCCTGCTTCCAGTAGCGTGGGGGCTGCTATGAGTATAATTATCAGGAATATGGTCCATTTGAGCTTCCCCAGCGTTTCTATGAGTATATCGTCCAAATCAGTTTCGGTTTTTGCAGCTAATTTCTCGAGTTTCTTGATTGCGAATGTTATGCCTATTGAAAAAATCAAATAAGTGCCTATGACAACGCATGTCATGACTAAGTAGTTTTGCACCGTGTTCCCAAGAACCTCGATGTTGGCGACTCTATCAATATCTATATTTGTGATCCAGCTCATGTTTTGTTACGTTAGGTCTTATTGTCTATGATTTTATCATATAAATTCGGTTGACTTTAATCTTTATGCATATAATATATCAATGCTTATTGATATGTTTATTATGTATAGTATCCAAGATTTGTCGGCAAAATTGAAGGTTATAGCAGATCCTAACAGGTTGAAAATCCTCGGTTTTTTGGCTGCGGGGGAGAAGTGTGTGTGTCAGATCGAAGATGCTCTTTCGCTCAATCAGAACTTGGTTTCTCATCATCTTAAGGTTCTTAGAGATGCCGGTTTGATCACTTACTGTAAGTGTGGCAAGTGGCGTCACTATAGCCTCGATGTTGAGGCTGCCTCAAGGCTACAGGTCGAATTCTCTAATATTATTACTTCTTGTCCTTCCGGTCCTCCAAAATGTAATCGTTAACTTACCGTACTATGTTTGCCTACATTGCATATGTCCTGACTTATAATGTTTTTGGCCTTGAATCGGGAACGCCTTTGTCCGATAGCGTCTACTTTTTCTTCTATGATGTTTTCAAGATACTTTTTCTGATCTTTTTCGTCGTTTCGTTTATCAGTTTCCTGAGAACCTTCTTTGAGTCTTCCAAGATTAGGAAGGCTATGTCCAAGGTTCGTTTCGGTTTGGGTAATTTGATGGCTTCCATATTCGGTGCCGTTACGCCGTTTTGCAGCTGTTCGTCCATACCGCTTTTTATCGGGTTTATAAAAGCTCGTGTGCCTACCGGAGTAGCTTTTTCTTTCCTTATTACGTCGCCGCTTGTAAACGAAGTTGCGTTTGTGATTATGGGAGAGTATTTCGGGTGGAAAATAGCTTCCGTTTACGCTCTTACGGGGATAGTTCTCGGTGTTGTCGGGGGAATGCTACTTGGAGCGATGAATGTTGAAAAAGAGTTTGTTTTGGAGAAATCCATGATGAATTGCGAGTCGGAACCGGTTTTCCGCGATTTTGATGCTCGTTTCAGATATGCCGCGAAAGAAGGTTTGGTTACATTCAAGAAACTTTTCTTCTATGTTGTCGTAGGAGTTGCTTTAGGGGCTTTTATACATGGATATGTCCCTCAAGAGTTCTTTATCGACACTATCGGTAAGTACGGCGTATTTGCTGTGCCGGCCGCTGTCCTTCTCGGTGTGCCGATTTATGCCGGTTGTTCTACGGTAGCTCCTTTGATTTTTACAATAACGTCTAATGGTATTCCTATCGGTACGTCTCTAGCTTTTATGATGTCGATTGCAGGCCTGTCTTTGCCGGAAGCTATAATGCTCAAGAGAATTATGAGCATAAAACTTTTGGTGATTTTCTTTTCTCTTGTTACTGTGGGTATAATCTTCGTCGGCTACTTGTTTAATTTCTTGGAATTTTATATCTAACACTTCTATGCTTATAAACAATATTGATCCTGTGTTCCTCGCTCTGGGTCCTGTTGAAATACGTTATTATGGCGTTATGTTCGCTCTTGGAGCTTTGCTTTATTACTTCATCACGGAGCTCCTCTTCAAGAGAGAGAAGCTTCCGCAGAAGGATTTTGATACGATTTTGGTTTTCTTGTTTTTTGGGCTTTTGCTTGGAGCTCGCTTTGGTCATATCGTCTTCTATAATTTGGATTATTTCATGGCTAATCCTTCTGAGATTATCAAGATTTGGCATGGTGGGCTTGCCAGTCACGGTGCTGCCATAGGTCTTCTGATCGCTTACAGCGCCTTTTGTTTTTGGAAAAAAGTTGAGTTTTCGAAATATGCCGATATTCTTGTAATAGCGATGCCACTTGTTGCCGGATTTGTTAGGATTGGAAATTTCTTTAATTCCGAGATAGTGGGGCGACCTACCGATTTGCCATGGGGTGTCGTTTTTGAGAGGCTGGGGGAGGATTTTACAAGGCACCCGTCGCAGATCTATGAGGCGCTTCTGGCTTGGGGTGTGTTTGGGATTTTGATTACTTTGTATCTCAAGATGAAGAAGAGACCTCCTTATTTCTTATTGTTTGCGTTTGTTGGTCTATATTTCACTACAAGGTTCTTGGTGGAGTTCGTAAAAGAGTATCCGACTTGGGGGGTCTTGAATCTCACTACTGGGCAGTATCTATCGATTATTCCCGCCCTGCTGGCTGCCGTCTACATTGTTATTCGGCTTTATAGGACCAAATCTCCTGTTTCGTAAATGGGTTGGGCAGTGTCGTTATCGACCTGGCTATCTGAATGTCCGGTCGCCAGTATTGCCATGAGGCCAATGCCTACGAGGATCATGGCTAGTTGAGCTATTGATTTTGAGACCTTTACTTCCTTGTGTAGCTCCGGGATGAGGTCTGCACTTGCTATGTAAATAAATCCGCCAGCTGTTAGCGGAATTATTATCTCCGTGAAATGTGTTATCTGAGAGCCAAGTAGCAATGCCGCGACTGCGCCAACTATTGCGAAGGACGCAGATAGCAAGTTGTACATAACGGCTTTTTTGGGTTTGTATCCTGCGTATAGCAAAACTCCAAAATCTCCTATCTCCTGCGGTATTTCGTGCAGTATGACTGCAAGAGTTGTTGTTATTCCAAGTTCCGGGCTTGCCATGAAACTACCTGCGATTACGGCCCCGTCGATTGCGTTATGCACGGCATCTCCCACAAGGTTCATAACTCCCAAATGATGAGGGTGGCCTTCACATGATATGTGATGGCAGTGACGCCAGTGTACGATTTTTTCCAATATGAAGAATATAATCATGCCACACAGTACATACCCCGTGATACTTAAGGAAAACCCGTCTTTCTCTATGGCTTCCGGCAACAGATGCAGCATAGCTCCTCCCAGTAGGGCTCCCGCCGAGAACGAGATTAGTAACGTTAAGATGCTGTCTAGGCGTTTTTTGTTGATCAAGACAACTACTATTCCGATTACCGATATGACGCTTACTCCGAGAACGCTTGATAATGTATATAGCCATACTGCTTGCATATCTGTATTTTGTTTAAGTATCTACTTGTCTGCATACATCAAATATTCTATTATGAGATGCAAGTTTTAATGTAACTCTATGTTGACTAAAAATAAAGGTGCTAATACTGCTGTATTGAGAATGATTGTGTCTATATTGCATTTGCCGACAGTTTTTATAATGATCTCTACAGGGATCTTGTTCTCTTGGATTATATTGTCGACTTTCTATCTGATGGTTCTTTCGTATTTTGCAGGAGAGATTGATTTGTATGGTGTTCTCGAACAAGTTTTTTTGATCTTCTTATATGTTGAGGTAGTGGCTTCTATCAAGATCTATTTCTCTCAGAATTATCATTTTCCATTAAGGTTTTTTATATATATCGGTATTACTCATATGCTGAGACATCTTGTTATTAGTCGTCAAGATGGCCTCGATGTTCTATATCTATCTTTGGCTCTGTTTGTTCTAGTCGCGAGTCTTGCTTTGTATGAGATGAACAGTCAGTACCTGAAACAGAAGTTCAGGGATTCTTGCGAAGATCATTTCGAGCTCTGATTTTCTTTGGATCAATTTATCGAGTGTTTTCTCCGTATAGCTCTTCGATATTTTTCCTGACCTGCTGCATCTTTTGCGTTGCTTTTTCAGCTTTCTTATGAGCTTTCTTTGTTGCGTCTATTTCTTCGGTTTCTTTGATTTTTTTCTTGATCGCCCATTCGCTTTTTTGGAATTTCAGCAATGCGAACACCGAGAAACTTCCCATTAATATACCCACGAAGTTTAAAGCGAAAATTATCATATAGAATCTTGCATACTCTATGTCCAATATACCAAGGTTGATTCCGATCAAACTAAGTGGCGGGACCAAGGATACTGCGATTGAGATTCCCGGCAAAATGTCTGAAACCTGTTTGCGTACCCACGCTATAGTTGCTGCCACCCCTGATGTTGTTGCTACTATGAAGTATAAAATTGCTGTTCTGAGGTCGTTGACAAGTCCATGTTCTATCTCATCAGCTCCGAATAAAACCGTTAATACTGCAGAAATTCCTATTGTTAAGAAGATCGATTTCAGTATCAAGATGCCAGGTTTCTTGATGAATCCCAGCTCTCCTACCGCTATGCTGAGTCCAATTACCAGTATCGGCGTAAGTACGGGCGTTACAAGCATGCCTCCTATTACAATTGGAGAATTTCCAAGCAGTAACCCTGTCGCTACAATGAAAATTGATAGAATAAGAAGAGTGTAGTACACCGAATTGGATTGACTCTTCTCGAATAATTCGCTTACTGTCTTGTATTGGTCGGCTTTGGAAACATTTAGGATGTTACCTTTCTCTATAGCTGCTTGTGCTACTTCTTGTATTTGAGACTGGTGCATAGTCAGACTGTCGGTTGGATCTATCTTGTAATTATACCATATAAAGCACGAACCAGCAAAAGTCGTATGCCGCTGGATTTTTTGGTATGATGTATTCGGTTAGGACTTTTATACTCTTATCATTATTTATGGATATATTTAAAATGTTTAATAAGAACGCCTGCTCTCTAGGGGGAGGCGGATCGCTTAAATGGACTTGGGCGGATTACTATAAAAACAAAGAGACTTTGGAGGCTGATGGTACCAAAGTTGTGCTGGTCGATATGATTGGGCATCCCGTTCCCGACTCCGTGCCTATTTCGAATGAGCTATTTGATCGTCGGTATCCCGACGGTACATATTTTGTTCTGTACTGTCATTCGGGTGGTTCTTCTGGGTTTTTGCAGAAGCAATTGACTCCTCAGCTGCCTAAGTACAATTTCGTCAATATGATGGGCGGAATAGGAGCTTATCGACCTTCCGAAATGTTCAAGTAGTTTGTAAGAATCTTTGGAGTGAATGTGATGACATGCAAAGGCGCGTCTCCCACATTGTGCGCCCATAAGTCTTTGTGAGTGTTGATGTTGCGTCCCACTATGATTGGCGAGCCGTCTCTTTTTCTTACTTCTTCGTATGCTACAAATATCACTTCGCCACAGTATCCAATCTTTCTCAGTAGTGCTTCCCATTCGCACTGTTTGCGTTTTCTGTTATTGCCTTCCGGTGGCACGATGACTCTGACTCGGCTTAGTCCTTGTATGAGCGCTGTCAGGCGCTGTATATCTGTCTCCATTGTTCCATTCGTATCTGATTTCGCAGGTTCCGGCTTCTTATGGGTCGGTTCCTGATCCGGGCGGTTTGTTTGTCGGCGTTTTTGTTGTTGTTTGCTGCCCTGTTGTTGTGGCTTCGTGGTGCTCTGCTGATCTGTTTTCGGCTCTCCCTCTTCCATTTTCGCCGTTTCCCGCAGTAATGTCAGTTGCTGATCTATGCGTAGGAGTGCTTGTTGCGCTGCGTTTTTCTTCCTGCTTAGTTCAAGCTGGAGTTCGGTTTCCTCCGCCATTCGCATAATCTCTTCGTTGAGTCTTATAATTTCCGCGATTAATCCGTTTCTACCTTGCGGTAAGTCGCGATGTCTTCGACCCGCGAGTAGACTTGATACCATGAATAACAGCTGTCTGTCTTCTATCGTGTCCAGCAGATCCAGCTTCCGTATAATTACTTCTTCTCTTTTGCTTATTCCTCTTTGTAAGTTGCGAAATCGTTTGTCCGGATCTTTCTGCGGATCTGATATTCGTCGCAGGAATTGTGTTACTTCATTGCGTTGACGCCGCAAAACAGCAGATAAATGTTGTGCAGGGTTTGAGATTATTGCACCGTATCTTACTTCGAGATCATTAGCCTCTCTCGTACCAAATCCTCTTAAGAATCGATTCTTGATGCGTAGCATTAATTCGGCGCATGTCAGTAAGTCGGCTTCGTCAGGGAATGGATTCCTCTGTTCATCCGTGATCTCTCTTGCACGCGCGACATTGAGCCATGCGGGAGTGCCGTCGTGATCCTTGTCTTTCTCCGTCGCTATGATTTGGCGTATTTCGTGGCCGATGCTTCTGCCTTGTTCCGGTGTCATGAGTATTTGTATGTTAATCGAGGCAAGATCGGTATTCTAGCAGTATATTCGAATTTGTCAAATGCCAATTCTCATGGTATTCTTTCTCTCTTTTTGCGAATCAATCCCTGATAAATATGAACGCTGGAAATAAAGTTATATTGATCATTGATGACAATCCCGAATATAGGGAGACCGCTACTGCAGTTATCAGGCCGGTTATACCTGCAGGATGGGAGGTTGTTGCCCCGAGTACATTGGCTAATGCAATTGCAGTTGTACGGAGCAAGATTGCGGCTGTTCAGATTGTTTTTGTAGATTACAGGCTGAACAGTAATGCGTATCAGCCTTTGAGGGACGATGGCATGACGTATGAGGATATTACTGGGGATAGGGTCGCGTTGATGATACGTGATATATCTAACAAAGCTTTGTTGGTAGGGTTTTCTGCAGGCAAGAATTCCTCTCTAGCGCATCTGACGGACGCTTCTTATAGTGGTAAAGATGTTTTTGTTAAAAACGAACCTGCTAAGCAAGCTCTAAGTGTTTTGATTGCAGAGCTTGTGTCTCGGTGTGATGAGGAATGGAAGTAGCGTTATTATTCATTAGTACGTTGTGTGGCCATTATGGTAGAGTGGTTAAAGAACAATTTTTAACCCTATATGCATTATGTTTAAGTTACGTCGTATGTTTAGTCTTTTGGTGCTTGCTGTCTTGAGTTTTGGCACTTTTGGAATCGCGTTTGCTTCTAGTGTTTGGCCTGCTAGTGATCTTACGGTGCTGACATATGCTGGCAACAACGGTTTGCCCAGTGGATTTGAGCCGAGTGGTATGGTGTGGACCGAGGATGGATTGGCTGTCGTTGGAGATGATGGCGACCTGTATTTGCTGGATGCTGATGGCAATGTACTAAACAGCTTTTGGATAGGTGGCGACTTGGAAGGCATCACTACGAAAGATCCTGCAAGTCAGACTGTTTACATTGCTGTTGAAAACCCTGATTCTGTGCTTGGTTTTGATCTAAGTACTGGTCAGCTAACCGGGGAATATTGGGATCTTACGCCGTGGCTTATTAGTGCTGATAATTTAGGGATGGAGGCTTTGACTTGTGTTGATGGATATTTCTATGCTGGACTTCAGGAAGATGGAGATATTTATATTTTTGATCTTCAGGACAATGGATCTGTGACTTTTATAGAAAAGAAAGATATGTACTATCCTTCTGATATTTCCGGTATGTATTACGATTCTTCGACAGGTCTTCTGTACTCGCTTTATGATTCTCATGATCGGATAGTGATTACAGATCGTAATTGGAATATTGTTGACCGTTTGCAGGTGCCAGGGTTTAACCAAGAAGGGATTAGTCTTGGTCTATATCCATCTACGGATATTTATTTCGCCGAAGATTCAGGGCGCGTCACTATGGCGAGCGGGTTTCCTTCAAATCAGCCGCAGCCTGAGCCAGAACCAGAAGTTATATCTGGTCCTAATTTGTATGTGACGAATTTGGCTATTAATCCATTAACTCAAAAAGTTACTTATACAATTGGCAATGATGGAGACACTAGCGTTACGGATTACACAGAAGGCGTGAATACGATCTACGTTGATGGAGTTGAGTGGCAAGATCGTTATTGGAAATGGCACTCTTATTATTCTTCTCTTTATGGTTCTGTAGGTGGGACTGTCGGCAGAGCGTGGTTCTTGTATAGGAATCAAATTATGAGCGATTTCGAGACGGGAGATGTCCATACCCTGACTGTGTGTACTGATGCGGATGGTGTCCTAGCTGAGCTGGATGAATCAGATAATTGTCAAAGCATTGATTGGGAGTTTCAGGCAGTCTTGCCTGATATGTATGTAGAGTTTGGTAGCTTTGAGGATTTTACATTGACGTATACTCTAGGTAATCAGGGCATACTAGATACATTCCCTTTTAACGGTCAGAATGCAGTATTCCTTAATGGCAGAAGGGTTGAGTTCACCAAGTGGAATGCTGAATCCAGCAAGACTTATTTAAAAGTTGGGAATAGCGAGACTCGGACGTACTCTGTCGATCAATCTACGTTGAAAACCGGCAAAACATACACGGTCAAGGTTTGTGTAGATCGCAATGGCGTGATAGCGGAGCTTGACGAGAGTAATAACTGTATGGAATATTTGTTCGTCAAGAATTGAGTGCAGATGTTTTATTGATCTATAGTTTATGTCGAAAATTGCGATTATAGGAGGTGGAGCGGCTGGACTGATGGCTGCTATCCGTATTGTCGAATTGAATCGAGGTAATGAAGTTTTTCTTATTGAGCGGAATGATATTCTCGGTAAAAAAGTTATTATCTCAGGAGGCGGTCGTTGTAATCTGACTACTGGTTTTCCCGATCTTAAGCAGATTTTATCTAAATACCCGAGAGGTGGCAGGTTCCTTAGGCATGCGATGTACTCTTTTACTCCTTCCTCTATGATGGAATGGATGGAGGATCATGGTGTGCCTTTGAAAATCGAGGAGGATATGAGGGTTTTTCCCAAATCTGATGATGGCAAATCTGTTGTTGCCGCTTTTGAAAAGCTGCTTTCCGATGGTGGCGTTAATGTTTTGCTGCGAACTGCGCTGAAAAGCGTGACTAAGCAAGGTGATGGGTTCGTGTTGTCGTTTGATGGTCGTAGTGATATTGCGCCAGATAAAGTTATCCTGTGTACTGGTGGACAGGCGTATCAGCATACGGGTTCGAAAGGTGATGGCTATAGCTTTGTCGAGGCTCTTGGTCATCATGTTACGGCTTTGGCGCCCAGCCTGAGTGCATTTTTACTCAAAGAAGAGTGGGTGAAAGCTTTATCTGGGATATCTTTCAAGGAGGTAGGTTTGATATTCCGAGGCAAAGAGAAATTCCATGTTGCAGGCCCGATGATGTTCACGCATAAAGGGATTACTGGTCCCGGTATTTTTGCGCTCTCGGCTTATGCAGCTTACGAAGTGTTTGATGGATCTGCTACTGCGCATTTGTTTGTAGATTTTTTCCCAGATCAAAATCACGAAAAACTCAGCGAGTCCATAAGACAAGAGATGTCCGCGAATCCCAAGAAAGTTTTCCAGAACATTCTTGGTCATTTTGTGCCTAGGTCTTTTGCAATAGCCCTTTGTGATAACCTGAAAGCTTCCGGCGGCAAGAAGAGTTCGGAGTTCAGTAATAAGGATTTATACAAAGTTGTTGATGCTCTGAAGAATATGTCTCTCACGATTATTGGAAGGTCTCCGGGGGACGAGTTCGTTACTGCCGGAGGGGTGGATTTGGGAGAGGTTAATCCAAAAACAATGGAGTCCAAACTGTGTCCCGGCTTGTATTTGGCAGGTGAGATTTTGGACTATGACGGTTTTACCGGCGGATATAACCTGCAAGGAGCTTGGGCGACAGGTCGTTTGGCGGGGGAGAGTGCTGGTATATAGTTTCATTGTTTTTTAAAAAAATAAATATTTGTCATGATTAAAAAATCACAGAACGATCTTATAAAACAGCTCAAGAAAGCGCAGGAAAAGCTTTCCGAGAATAAGAAAATGGGTCTGGCGAAGATGGAGCAGCTTGGTGATGACATCGTCAGTGCTTTTGAACGTGCGATGAATGCTGCTTCTTTCAAGACCAATATCCGTGAAGAACTGAAGGGTAAGCGCGAGCAACTGCGAAAATGGCGGATTAGCTGGGTGAGGACGGTTTTTCCTCCGCATATCAAGCACATCCTTAGCGTGCCGTTTATTTATGGAATGATAGTGCCCGGAGTTTTATTCCATATTGCTTTGGAGATTTATCATCAGGTTTGTTTCCGCTTATATGGAATCCCTAGGGTCAGATCCAAGGATTTCTTCGTATACGATAGGCATAAGTTGCCTCAGCTCAACTGGTTTGAAAAATTCAATTGTCTGTACTGTAGTTATTTCAATAACCTGATGAGATATGCTTCTGAAATTGCAGGGCGTACCGAGCGTTATTGGTGTCCCATTAAACACGCGATGCATCTCAAGAAAACTCATTCGCAGTACAACAAGTTTGTAGATTATTTGGATGCTGAAGATTTCCGCAAGCGGTGGAAGGATCTTAGGGATTTTTCGGATATGGATGGGAAGTAGGAGTTTGTAAAAAAAATAAGCCCAACTTTTCAGCCGGGCTTATTCGGATTGCTTCCAAATTCAAACTAGCTAACTAGTTTGACGTTGATTGCCTTAGGACCTTTTTCGGATTCACCTTTCTCAAAAGAAACAGTATCTCCTTCCTTCATGTCCGTGAAGTTTCTGTCAGTACAATCGTTAGCGTGAAAGAAAATATCTTTCATGCCTTCTGCTGTAATAAAACCGAATCCTCTATCATCCAATTTCTTGATGACACCTTCCATAATACAATGGGTTAGGGAATAAATTCCTCATAAGTTTCGATTTGAGGAAATTTATTTCTAAAACCCTTAAAACTCTTCTTATTCAGGTCTTAACTATACAGGTTAATAGAAGGTTTGTACAGGGGATGCTGGTTCCTCGAGGTTGGGTGACGATGCTTTGCTTTGCCGAATTTGGAGATTGGCTTGTTGGTTCTTCGTGCTATAATTCGAGCCTCTACAATATGATTTCATGGGATATATAACAGGGTTAGAATTTGCTGATATTATAGAGTCCTGTGCTCGTGAGGAGAAACTTCGTTTGCCACGTTCTTTTAGGGATGATTTAGCTTCGGTCGTAGAGCCTGATGATCAAATCGGAAGTATGAATCGTGTTTCATGTATTTGTCGTCGTATTAGGCGTGATGTCCTGGCTTGTTCTGAAAAGCTTGAATCGAGGTATTCGGATGTCGTTTCGATTGTTTCGACTCCTGTACGTTTTAAGGTGGCGTGCGCTCTAGGGTTCGAGGACATTGTGAATGAGGCAAGGGAAGAAGGTTCAACCAGAGGATTTCTCAGGGCTTTTATTGGACAGCTTGAGCCTGGAGCTCAGTGGACTGTGACTGATTTGAAAAGATGGGAGTATAATGGTGTTTCTGGTTCCAGGCTTTATTACAGGATTCATGGTTTGTGTGGTTGGAATCTTGATGTTGTTAAGGTGATTATTGGTGATGATGCCGAAGAAATGCTTGCGAAGAATCCGTGTGCTACATCATTTAAATCTGAAGTTTTGACATCTCCTGTAGTTGCTAAAAAATATCTCAAACTTTATTTGCAATCTTTGGATCAAGATGAGACTTGGAATACTGAGTCATTAAGTGCGTGGCCGGGTAAAAATGGCGTGACCGGTAATGCTCTCTATTATTGGATGGTGGCTAATTTTGAAGGTGGGCTCAATAGTAAGATTTTGAAACAGTTTTTGGGCAGAAGTGATGTTTTGCTTTCCAGGCATCCGTATACAGGTTACGAAAAGAAGATTAATAGCTTAAAGGATGTTAGGGCTTATCTGGTAGAATTTTTGCGTGGGCTACAGCCTGGTGAAGCATGGTGGTCGAGCAAATTAGATCAATGGCAGGCTAAAGATGGCTTTCGCGGAAGGAATATTAGATTCTATGTGGATAGGAATGTTGAAGGTGGGTTTTGTGAAGCAACACTACGTCAAATATTAAAGGGCATAGCGCCTCTTTTAGATGAATATGTGTTTATTTTGGAAAAGGATAAAGTTGTTGTGTCGCAAGAGCAGGTTAAACAGCTCCTTGTTGAGTTCTTAAGTGGCTTGGACGATGGTGAATCTTGGCATCCTGCTAAGTTACGACGATGGGCTAATCGGGAAGGGGTTCCTGGAGAGAATGTGTACCGTTGGATTAGAAATAATCTTGTTTCTCGAGGTGGTACGAATTGGAATGCTGCTATGACCAATATGCTTCCCCAAGATGTTTTGAGCAGGAATCCTTTTTGCATTAGGGAGGTGGGGTGACGCTTTGCTGTGCAAAGCTAGGCTCCTGCGTCGTTCGGTAATACTGCAACTTTGTTCCAGTATTACTCTCTCTATCCTCGTCGCTCGAACCCTGGGTTCTTACCCCCACTTCCGAATCATTAATAACCCCTTATCCTGTGTTGCAGGATGCGGGCTTATTATGGCTCGGGAGGTGGGGTTCGAACCCACGACATTTCGGTTAACAGCCGAACGCTCTACCACTGAGCTACTCCCGAACATTTTTACTCCTTTCGAAGTCTTGCAATCATTCTTCCTATAACCTGATTTCTGCGAGCATAGGTTAGGGGAGGGATTGCAGCTACGACACTATATCCAAGTTCTTTTGCCTTTTCAATAAAATTTTCCAGGAATATCGGGTTTGGTCTCAAATTGACGAATGGTAGTGCCAATACGATTTCGGTTCTAGGTGGTATTTCTGTCCGCAAGAAATCTATATATAGCGGCTCAAGCTGACTTAGTGCCGCCATAGCTTCTTCTTCGGTTGGAATGCCTTGTTTTGGTGGGCCTAGGTAGCTCTCGGCTACTATTGCGATTTTTTTATTGCGGAAATCTGTTGAAGTGAGTTTTGTTGCGTCTTTTTCCTCTATGCTGAGGCACTGTCCTTTTGGCCTACATTCTCGCTTAATCCATTCGATGTTCTCTTTTGAATCTGTGACTGCTTTTTCGCTTAAATCCGATCCCTTGCAGCTTAGGCCCATGAGCATGGCCTCCTGTAAAATCGTTCCTGATCCGCAGAAAGGGTCGTAGATCACGGTGTCAGGTGATGGATTTGCCAGATTTATCATCATTTGTGCCAGCTTTGGCGGTAGCATCCCTGACAAGCTGTCTCGCGCAGGTCTGTCGTAATCTCGTTTGCTGTAAGACGCGATGTCTTGAGTTGCGACTGTCTTGGTTAGGAAAGTTTTTGCGTCTGTGAAAATCAGACTAAGTTCCGTGCAGTTGGCGGCTTGTATGCTTGATAGGTTCTTTGCGTCCTGATTGAGATATCGCGAACTGACTCCGGCACTCTTGAGAGCGTTTTTCGCGGCTTTTAGGAGGTTTTTAAGAAGTCCTGTCTGAGATGGGTGGATACTGATTCCGTATTTGAACTTGCCTGATTTGGGAGCAAGTTTTGTAATTTCCGATCCGATTAGTTCAGAAAAATTCAGCGGTAACGATGCCGGAAGTTCTTTGATAACTTCGCTTATCTTGATAGTTCCTCCGAGTCTGTTTAGCAGGGTTAGATCAGCTTCTTGTACAAGTGCGAATCCATGGAGGTCTTTTGCATCCGGATAAAAAGAACGCAATTCTGCAAGGCAAAGATTTGTTTCGCGGCCGAGATGAAATATGTAGGGCATGTGTAGACTGTAAACTGTAGACTGTAAACTGTAGAGAGTAGACTGTGGAGTTTCGCTTCGCGGAACATTTTTTATCTCTGATGTGACTGGTACTGTAACAGTTTTGGACGCAAGCGCAAGCGTTTAATGGCTTTCTTTTGGGCTACATTTTTGGTACTTTTAGGTTCCAAAAATTCATAAATCAAAACATCCATGGCTTACTCGCTTAACAGAGCTCAAATTATAGGCAATATTACTCGTGATCCGGAAGTTAGGCAGACTCCAAGCGGGACTTCTGTTTGCAGTTTTTCTATAGCTACAAATTCACGCTGGAAAGGTGCAGATGGTGAATGGCAGGATCGTGCTGAGTTCCACAACATCGTATGTTGGGGCAAGCTCGCTGAGATCGCAGGTCAATATGCCAAAAAAGGCTCTAAGATCTACGTCGATGGTCGTCTCCAAACACGTGATTGGGCCGGTGATGATGGTGTGAAGAGATACAGAACAGAGATAGTTGCAGAGAATTTGATCCTTCTTGATTCTAAAGGCGGAGGAGCTCCCATGATGGACTCTAGCCGCACCGCAGCCGGAATACAGCAGGCAGGTAGCAGACAGCAAGACCCGATGAGCCAAGAGCAGCCTGCCGACGAGGAGATTACGGTTGATGATTTGCCGTTTTAAGAGGTAGCGAGTAAGAGGTGAGACATAGCGAGTGGCTAGGTCTTAGTTGATAGTGTTTGTATGGATTTTGTGAGAATTTTTATTATTTCTATGATTTTAGACTCAACGGCGTTTAGTACGTCTTCTTCGGTGTATCCTATATCTTTGGCTATACTCATTTGAGTGATGAGTTCTCCACAAGAACCTCTGGATATAGCAAAAAATCTTGATAATTCCTTGCAAGAGTTTCGAAGCAGTCCTTCTGCAATGTTTGACGGTATTGAAATAGCACATCTTCTGATCTGAGAGGTGAGTCCGTATCTTTCCTCTTTAGGGAAATCTTGAGTGATTTTGTATATGAGTAATGCCAGATTGTATGCCTTCCCCCATACCAATGAATTTTCGAATGCTTTTATCCTCATACTACTCCTTATATATTCTCTATATTAAAAAAACGTGAAAAATATGATGTGTGCTACTGACTACTCGTTTATTCTTAATCGCTAATAAAGAAAAGGAGGTTCAACTCGACGCGAACCTCCTCCTTTTGTGTGCTCTTTAAATGTTTATAAAGAGCGGTGGACACTATGCCGGCTTTTTGGGGTCACATATTTTGGCCCTGATCGCTACCGTTCTTTGGTGAGTGATATTTATGGACCAGATCGCCACTGGTCAGATTTTTTTTGGATTTTGTGGGGCTTTACTCTCGGCTGTAAGCTTAAAGAAAAGCATTTTTGTCCAATTTGTTTTGATTTTTTGTCCGCTACGATGTCTTTTGATTACTTTCTGGGAAAGAAATGGCGACAAAGAGGGAGCTTTTGATGGGCAAGCCGGTGCCCAAGAAAAGTAGTGATCATGTAATTATACTGCAAAAAGCTCATTTGTGCAACTAGTAAACGTGTCATAAATGGCTTAATACTGCATTATAGATATGTACTCACGATTACCAACTAACCAAAGTTGTCATGAAAAAAATCTCTTATTTCGCGGCTATCATATTGTCGCTTGGGCTTGTGACGATTGCTGCGGCTTCCGGTCCTGCTGGTATGTTCCAGTTTGAGGATATGCCTCTCTGGAATGACGACTATTCGGAGGAGTATGAAGGAGCGTGGTATTACGATGCCGTTTATGCGCTGCAAGGTATGGGAGTGGTGGAAGGCTCTGATGGGTACTATTATCCTAATACCAATGTGAACCGTGCCGAGATGGGAGTTATGCTATATAGACTGTATGAGTATATCGATAACCCGATGGGTGATGAGTGGGACGAGTTCAGCAATACCTACTACACTGTCTGGTATCCGAGTTCCGAGTATGAGTATTCTTCTTTGGGTACGTGTTCTTCGGCATTGGACGTTTCTTACGATTATTTGTGGGGGATTGATTGTTATGATGCAAATGATTCGATGGAAGATGTGATCGCGGAGATGGGAGATCAGTTCAACGATACAGGTACGCGTCGCGAAAGCCGTGAAACTTTTACATTGAACGGCTTTGATGCTACCAGAGTTATCGTGACTACGTTGGATATTCCTTCTTGGTATTATGAGGTTATCTTCGTCGAAGATGTTGATGGTGTCTTTTACACAATCAGTAATGGAGCTATCCAGAATCCTGATTTTGAGTTTTTCTACAGAAGCTTCCAGCTAAATTAAAGATTGAATTAATCTGTCGTCTCAGTTAAAGTTTGCCTCGTATGAAAGGCAAACTTTTTCTTATTCTAGGTTCATCAGGTTCGGGCAAGGGCACGGTTCTTGCCGGTCTTCGCGACCGTCATCCTGAGTTTGTTTTTCCTAAGTCTTGTACTACTCGTAAGCCACGCGAGAACAAGACAGGCGAGGAGGTTTACCATTTTGTCTCAAAAGACGAGTTCAAAAAGATGATTGATGAAGGTGATTTTCTCGAATGGGCGCAGGTGCATGGAGAGCATTACTATGGCACGATGAAGCAGCCTATCATGGATGCGCTTAACGCTGGTCATATCGTAGTTCGTGAGGTTGATGTGCAAGGTTTGCGTTCCATACGCGAGATTATTCCCGAATCTCATATAGTGTCTATTTTTCTTACTGTCGGATCTTGGGATGAATTAAAAGCACGTATTCTGAATAGGAGTGAAATGTCGGCAGGCGAGCTTGAGCGTCGCCATCAGAGTTTTTTAACCGAAAAAGAGTGGGAGACTGAGTGCGATCATGTCCTACTTACAAAAACTGGCGAATGTGATCGCATGATTGAGTTTGTCGAGAGTATAATTGCGAATGAAGATGGTATTGAGTAGTTTTGATATAGCCACATTTGTGGTATAAATTCTTTTGCAAAAAACGTTGGGGATTAGCCAAGTGGTAAGGCAGTGGGTTCTGGTCCCATGATCGGGGGTTCGAATCCCTCATCCCCAGCCACACTGTTTCGCATCCTGCCTTGGCGGGATAAGAAAATAGTGCCGTTTGTGGACTTCCGGATCGAACACAGGGTTCGAGCTCCGAGGATAGCGAGTGTCGTGACG
>Ga0210050_1000980_pt1 | contig 33465 bp, 38 predicted proteins | sample CryGey132114_all_FD_185463 | JGI IMG/M metagenome (GOLD analysis project Ga0210050, IMG submission 185463) | Groundwater microbial communities from aquifer - Crystal Geyser CG22_combo_CG10-13_8/21/14_all (SPAdes) (version 2) | ecosystem: Environmental > Aquatic > Deep subsurface > Groundwater ... | reverse complement strand
CGACTTCTGGCCGATTAATGCCCGAGTTTTATTTAAAAGAGCAGTTAGGGCAATCTCCCGATAAAATTTTTAAGCGTGTAGGCTTTAGTGGTGATCATAGTCGAACCATTGCATTGGTTCAGGCTGGCAGCTTTGATGTGGGGGCAGTGAACTATAAGGTTTGGCAATCGGAACTGGCTGAGGGGAAAATTGATTTATCTAAAGTGCATGTTTTTTGGAAAACACCCACCTATCAAGATTATCAATGGAGCATTCGTGGCGATGTCGATGCACGATTTGGTGAAGGGTTTTCTGAAAAAGTGAAGCAAAGCTTGATAAATCTAAAGGATAAAAAAATACTGGATGCGTTTCCCAGAGAAAAATTCATCGAAGCCAAAAATTCTGATTATCAGGCCATCGAAAAAGTCGCCAAATCAATTGGGTTGTTAGATGAATGAAGCCATTGCTTTCATTACGAGATGAAGCACGCTTTGCCGGAAAAAAATGCTTAATTAAAATTGAGCAGTTAGATATTGTCGAGGGCGAAAAAGTTGTGGTACTGGGGCCGAGTGGTGCTGGTAAAAGTAGCTTTTTGTCCTTGCTTTATGAGAAATTTGGAGCTCAGGTTTCTTGGTGCCCTCAAGATTTAGGGTTGGTGCCAACGCTCTCGGTTTTTCATAATATTTATATGGGCAAGCTGGTACAGCATTCATTCCTTTATAACTTACTCAACTTGTTTTGGCCTCTACCTAAAAAGCTGGCGGAGATCCGTGACTTAGTGAAACCTCTTGAGTTGGATTTGCAGATGCGCCAAGCCGTGGAAACCTTATCGGGAGGACAAAGGCAACGTACTGCCCTAGCACGGGCTTGGTATTCCAACCAAAAACTTTTTATTGGCGATGAGCCCACCTCCTCAATTGATCCCCTGATGGCGGGTGAACTATTAGCGCAAACACTCAAGCGCTTTAATACAGTGATTATTGCCTCTCACGATTGGCATTTAGCTCTAGAACATTTTGATCGGGTGATTATGCTCAAAGATGGGCAAATCGCATGGGATCGATCTCGCGCTGAAATTAATATAGAAATGCTTCATCAATTTTGTGACGTTTAAATGAGTGCTTCATGGAGAGCTTAAAGAACATTCATCCGTTGCGCTGGGTGACATTGGTTATTTTGTTATCAGCACTATTGGTATTTCCTTTTGCCGATTTGGCTTGGTTGAATACCGATCCAGTAGATGAACTCATGCAAATTGGCTTGGGGTTGGTAACGCCCCAGGTGAGTGATTGGCACCAATATATTTCGGCTATTCTACTCACCTTGCAAGTTGCATTGATCGCCGTTGCTGTCGCCCATATAGTAGGGCTGTTTTTAGCCTTCTTTTTTCATTGGGGTTGGGTTCGATGGATCTGTGCTTTTCTACGCGCCATCCATGAACTTTTTTGGGCGATGCTTTTTATGCAAGTTTTTGGACTCACGCCAATGACAGCTATCATCGCAATCAGCATACCCTTTAGCTGTATGATGGCCAGAGTTTACCATGATTTAATCACAGAAGCTGATGCTAAGGTTGCCCATGCCATACAGTTTCAATCTGACGCAATAAGCCTATTTATTTACGCAAAATTAGCACTGACTTGGCCCAGTATTAAAGACTACTTAGCTTACCGTTCAGAATGTGCTGTACGTTCCAGTGCTATTTTAGGCTTTGTCGGCATTCCTACCTTAGGATTCCATTTGGAAACCACCTTTAAACAAGGGGTATATGATGAAGCCAGTGCATGGTTGATAGCTTTATTATTGTTACTATTGCCCTTAAGGAAATTACTGAACCCTTCACGACTGATACTGGTAGCCTTTGTCGCTCTATTTTTACTGCCAGAAACTCAAACCGTGAGTTGGCCATTAGTGAAACGATTTATTACCCAAGATTTATGGCCTCAATCCATGGGTCATTTTTGGAATTACCCTCAATGGTTATGGTCTTTGTGGGCAAAGCAAGGTCTGATGGGATTAACCAATACTTTGATTGTGACTCAACTTTCATTAGTGATGAGTGGTGGTTTGGCTCTGATCAGTTTTTGGACGCTATGGCATAAACAATTTTCTTGGAAAGTTTCAGGATTCGGTTATGCGAGCTTATTGTTTATTCGTTCTATCCCTGAAATTGTTTTAGCTTTTATTTTTACCCTAATTTTGGGCGCCTCCATGTGGCCAGCGATTTTAGCTTTGGGGTTACATAATGGCGCAATTGTTTCTCATTTGACTGGGGTCGTTACCTCACAACAAGTATTAAGAAAAGATGTCTCTAACGGCCTTAATTTAATTGTGTGGGAGATCATTCCCCGAGGGTATCGCCATTTACTGACATTTTTGCTGTATCGATGGGAAATAATTTTCAGAGAGTCTGCCGTGATAGGATTGTTGGGAATTCCCACACTGGGTTTTTTTATTGACTCAGCTTTTGAAAATATTCGTATGGATGTGGCTGTTGGACTGATGATACTGACGGCTCTGGCGAATATCTTTTTAGAAACACTTACCCGAAAAATGCGAAGCTGGTCTAGATTGTCTGATTCTCCTTTAACAGATTAACCATTAAGTATAAGAGATTTAAATGGGCATAAAAAACCTACTGATCTTGTTTCTATTGGCTGCAATATGGGGTGCGTCCTTTCTTTTTATGCGGATCAGTGCCCCGATATTTGGCCCAATCACCTTAATAGAATATCGAGTTGCTTCAGCGGCTTTGGCGTTATTACTTTTTTCATTTCTACTCAATAAAAAATTACAATTAACAAAGTATGGCGTTCATTATCTCAAGTTGGGATTTATTAATACTGCACTCCCATTTTTGCTATTTGCCTATGCGGCTCAAACCTTATCGGCCTCATTATTGTCTGTATTAAATGCATCATCACCTATTTGGGGAGCTGTTGTGGCTAAAATATGGTATAAAAAGCCATTAAGTTTGATGCAAACCTTTGGAATGTTTTTGGGGGTTTTAGGCGTAGCCATATTAGTAGGGTTTGATCAAAACGCTCTAGTAAATTCTAATTTGGCGATTTTTGCTACACTGATGGCTTCTTTTTGTTATGGTATTGGTAGTAATTACAGCCAAACAAGAAAAGAGGTAGAACCTTATGCCAATGCACATGGTAGTTTGTGGGCTGCTACCATTATTATTTTACCTTTGATGTTGGCATTTCCACATGTTCAACAACCCACAACACCTATATGGATGAGTGTGATTGCTTTAGGTGTGTTATGTACCGCTTTTGCATATATTCTTTACTTTAAGTTAATTGTAGAAGTTGGTGCACAATCGGCATTAACCGTGACTTTTCTGATCCCAGTTTTTGGGGTTTTATGGGGGAGAGTTTTTTTGCATGAGTTATTGAATTGGCAAATGATTTTGGGCGCTTTGATTGTGGTGCTGGGCACTGCATTCGTGACACAAGCTTTGCCTCTACGCAGATTCAAATAAAAAAGAGGACTTATCATGGGAACTAAATTTTGGGTGATACGCACCACAAAAGTCTTTTTGACGATCTTAGTTATTTTATTGGGTGTGGAGTTATTAAAGGGGCATAGCTACCAAAACGCTGCTGTATTTGCTTTGGCCTGGGCGGCAATTACTACGGTGGTGTTTATTGGTTCAAGACTCTATCAATCTAAAAAGGGTGTTGAATGTGCGCTTTGTGATGATATTCCTAAAACAGATAATACAAATAACGAAAAATAACATAAGGTGGGATAGGACATGAAACCAGTGATTTTGCAATCTACATTAACCTGCCCCAAATGTGGCTTTGTTAAAATTGAAACCATGCCAACGGATAGTTGCCAATGGTTTTATGAATGCCAAGGCTGTCAGGTTCTATTAAAGCCGAAAAAAGGGGATTGTTGTGTGTTTTGTTCTTATGGCTCCGTACCCTGTCCACCCATTCAGCAAAATCAATCTTGTTGCTCCTGAGTGAGAGAAAATATGATACTGCCCACATTAAAGGATATCGAAAGCGCTGCCAAAATTGTGTATGAAACTATGCCAGCAACACCACAGTACAGCTGGCCTTTGTTAAATACTTTAATGGGTTGTGAAACTTGGGTAAAGCATGAAAATCACACCCCTGTGGGGGCTTTCAAATTACGCGGTGGTTTAGTGTATTTCTCTCATTTAAGCCAATTACCCAATAAGCCTTTAGGTGTGGTTTCAGCCACTCGGGGAAACCATGGTCAGTCTGTAGGATTAGCGGCAGCTAAATATCAAATACCCGCCACCATTGTTGTTCCTAAAGGTAATAGTGTTGAAAAAAACTCGGCCATGAAAGCCTTGGGTGTTGAACTCATTGAAATGGGCGAGGATTTTCAAGAGTCTCTAGAATATGCCCAACAATTAGCAGAGCAAAGAGATTGGCATCTAGTGCCATCTTTTGACAGACAATTATTATCTGGTGTGTCTAGTTACTGTTTAGAGCTCTTAAATGCCGTTGAAGCCTTGGATAAGGTTTATGTTCCTATCGGCTTGGGCTCCGGTATTTGCTCGATGATAGCGACTCGAAACGCACTCAATCTTAAAACTCAAATTATTGGCGTGGTTTCCACTAAGGCGAGAGCTTATGCCGAGTCTTTTTTGCAAGGCCATAAAGTTGAGTCACCCGTGTCCACTAAAATTGCAGATGGCATGGCCTGTAGAACACCTAATCAAGAGGCGCTAGAGATTATTCTACAAGGTGTCGATCATGTGGTAGAAGTCAGTGATGAAGAAGTTTGCGCTGCGATAGAGGCTATATATCAATGCACTCATAACCTGAGCGAAGGTGCAGGAGCCGCTGCTACAGCGGCGGCTTTACAAGAAAAAGCGTTGAATAAAAATAAAAAAATTGCAGTGGTGTTAACCGGCGGTAATATCGATCAGTCTTTGTTTCAACAAGTGTTAAGTCATGATCCTCAATTTAATGAATTGAATTGAGGTTAACTATTGTTTAAAAATCTTCCCACCTTTCATCACAAAATCAACATCCAACAGTTCTCTGATATCCTCTATAGGGGATTTGCCTGTCGCGATAATATCAGCTTGTTTTCCGACCTCAATGGTGCCAATGGAATCTGATAAACTGAGTAAATCGGCGGCATTGACGGTTGCTGATTTAATCACTTCTATTGCAGGCAGACCAGCTTCAAACATTAGCACCGCTTCTTGTGCATTGTCACCATGATGGGATACGCCAGAATCTGTACCAAACGCAACTTTAACACCCGCCTTATAGGCTTTGGCAAAATTTCCTTTCATATCGCTACCGACGCGAATGGCTTTTTCTTTGATAGCAGGACTAAATATATCGGTGGTTTGCGCCATTTTGACCACGGTATCTCCTGCCAGTAATGTTGGTATAAGATAGGCTCCCGTTTTTTTGAACAACTTTATGGCAGCGGGACCCGTGTAAGTGCCATGTTCAATACTATCGACACCCGCCTTAAGAGCCGCGATAATCCCATCCTCTTGATGAGCATGCGCGGCTACTTTTTTCCCCATACTTTTCGCGGCACGTACAACTTCAGCCAACTCGTCAGGCTCCATCTGAATGCCTGTTCCTGTTGCTCTGTTGCCAGTCCACATTGCCTGAATGATGTGAAACATCTATACCAAGTAAAAAATGTTCATCGGGCGAATAATGGGTATTAATGCGTTTAAGGATGACTTCAAAGCTTGTCGTTGAAGGATCCTGTGGCGTAAATTTCACCTGCATGGTATTGGTATCGATTAATGTCCCTTGAAGGCTGGATTGGCGTTGATCTTCTGTGAGTGAAAATGTTTTCAGATCCTGATGTATGCGGCCGCTGACTCTATCGAAGTATTGTGCATGGCGACCTTTAGATTCTGCTCGTTGTCTCTCCTCACCCTCTTTAACAATATTCCAGCGATTACTTCCCCTGATAACAAAACCATTGACCGATTTCTGATAGGAAATTTCCATCCACATTTCATTAGGCAATGTATCTGTATTAGATTGGTATTCGCCGTACCAAACACCCAGAAGTTGCGGGATGTTTGGGATAATTTCGGCGTCTTTAGCCAAAGTAGTCGCGCTAAAAAATAAGCTAAATAAACTTAAAATGAAAAATTTCACTCTGACTCCTTCTTACTTAAGTCGTGTTTGTTTTTTATTAATAGAATGATGACACGTGTATAACACCATTCAGTGTAGATCAAATATCTTGGGCTGAAAATACTGCGATAAGAATGACGGGAATAAAGATGGGAAAATGAAAAGAATATTGAAAAAAATAAGTGAGCGTCAATCAGGTTCTCAATCAGGCTCAGAGAGAGACAACTCTCCCTGAACCATCGGTCAAAAGAGTCGCGTTAAACTATCTCATCAAAAAAAGCTTTAAAGCGTTTAAGTCCTTCGGTTAAATCTGCTGGTTTACAGGCGTAGGAAATTCGGATGGCGCGAGGCTCTCCAAATGCTCCACCAGGTACAACCGCCACACCTTTGCTTTCTAATAACTGCTCGGCAAACACCACATCATTGGTGATCACCACACCATTATGACTGCGGCCGTAGATGGCTGAAATATCAGGAAACGCATAAAAAGCGCCCTGTGGTCTTGGGCAAATAACCTGTTCAATCTGTGACATCACCCACATGACTTCATTGCGTTTTTTGGCAAATTCAACACACATGATATCTGAAAAATCCTGTGGCCCTGCAATAGCTGCAGCAGCAGCTGCACCAACCACCGCTGGAATATTGGTGATGGAATTACTATTTAAAGTCACCACAGCAGTGGCAATGGCTTCAGGCCCTGCCATCATACCCACACGCCATCCGGGCATGCCGTAGGATTTAGAAATGGAGTCGAGCATAATAATGCGATCGCGTAATGCGGGGTTGGTCTTGAGTAAATGATGAAAACCAATGCCATCAAAAACCATTCGGTTGTAGATATCGTCAGAGATAATCCACAAATCATGGCGTTCTAACATATCACCCAAGGCTTTCACTTCAGCTTCGCTATAAACCATGCCTGTAGGGTTTGATGGGTTGTTAAATAATAGGACCTTGCTTTTAGGGGTGATGGCCGCTTCAAGCTGCTCAGGTGTTAATTTATAATTCTGTTCAGCAGGGCAGTTCATCATGACAGCCTTGGCACCAATTAAATCTGATATATCCCGATAAGTGGTCCAAAATGGCGCTGCAAACAGCAGTTCATCCCCTTCATTTAACAAAGCATAAAGCAAAGTAAATAACAGATGCTTTGCACCTATACCCGTGGCGATGTTGGCTTTTTTGTAGTCATGAAAGCCATTTTCTTCCAGTCGCATTAAATAAGCATTAATCAAGACATCCTCACCACGCCCTGGTAAATACTGACCAGAATCTTTGTTTAAAGACTCACGTGCTGCCTGATAAACATGTTCAGCGGGTAAGAAGTTTGGTACACCAACGGAAAAACTGATGATATCCCGTCCCTCGGCTTTTAATTGTTTGGCCTTATCGGCAATCATCATAATAGTACTGGATTTTGCATGACCCATACGTTCAGCTAAATTTGGCATTGAATGTGCTCTGTGGAATGATTAGAAAAATTGAGATGGTCAATTTTAAAACATTTTGGTTAAATAGGATAATGATTATTGGTTATTTCGTAGCGTTTATGGTGTGAGTTATGGGTTATATGTCCTTGGACCAAAGTGTTACCAATGTTTGTGTTCTGTATATTTTCACAATTTGTGAGATTAGATAGGAGTAACTTAATAGTCATATCGAATTTACTGTCATATCGAATTTACTGTCATATCGAATTTACTTTTCTCAAGCTAACAAATCTGCTATGTTTTATGTAAAAAAATAACACGAGGCAATAATTAATATGGCATTTTTTGATTCATTGAAACAGCGTCTTAGTCTAATTTGGGCGGCCTTTTTCAAACCCATGCCCCAAGAACAGCTATGGCAACGTGCTAATGATAAACAGAGTACCGCTAAAAAAGTACGGTTAAATAGCCGATTAAATGCCAAGCAAGGCAGTCGTATTTTGATTATTGATGACTCAAAGACGGTACTGGCTTTTTTAGGGGGCATACTTAAACAAAATGGTTATGAAGTATTTAAAGCACTTGATGCAGAGACAGGGGTTGAATTGGCTTTGTCAGATAAACCCGATATGATATTTCTAGATATCGTATTGCCTGGCATGAGCGGTTTTGCTGCACTACGTTTGTTACGCAGGGGAAGCACTTTAAATGACGTTCCCGTTATTATGATGAGTGGTAATGCAGAGGCGACAGAGGAGTTCTACATACAGAGTATTGGTGCGGATGATTTCTTGAAAAAACCATTTTCTCGCGCAGAAGTTTGTGCGCATATAGAGAAATTTATTGGTAAAGATTTAAAATTAAACAGATCTAGAACGGAGTCGGTTAAGGCCGCCAAGAAGCTTAAAAAAACAGATTGAGGGAAAAATTTACTTCAGTTGTCAAAAGATTACTCGGATACTAATTTATAAAAATACCAAAGAGCGATGCATAAATAAACAGCTATTTGATTCTAGTTGAAAGTAGTGAGAAATAGAAACTCTGAGATAGAAGTGGATACAAGAACCAGAATGCGAGAATGCGCCAATAGCGAGAAACCATTTTAATTAATGGGTGTCCTAAGACGATTGGAGAGGATCGTTTTATTAAGCAGATTGAAGAGCAAACAGGTAGGCGCGGCGCACCTAAATTAAGAGGCGGCGATAGGAAATCGAAGAATTTTAGTAAAAAATGAGAATCAATTTACTCCGACCCCTTTGATTCCTTTGATTCTAAAGGCCGGGATCTAAAACCTATCCTTGCGGGAAGATGCAGCGTATCTTCTGTCGTGCTTAATCTTGAATGACTTTAACCGTTGCAGACAAAACCTCATCAGGTCATTCATTTATAGTAAATAATTTATCACTCCCAGCACCGCAAGCGATGATAGACTTCATCATGGTTTCTACTTTCACTTCTGGATAGTAAACGACCAAATGATTGGGGATATGATAAATATTTCCTGATGTGGGATTTGGGCCTGTGGGTACAAAAATAGTGACCATACCATTGGCATGTTTTGAGGTGACGAGTGCCGTCACGCTGGTTTCACAATGCTCTCCAAAGAGTTTCGCTCTCACCACTTCACCTTTAGAAAATGGACTTCCTTCGCTACCACCAAAAACCTGAGTGACGATTTCCTTTACCATACGGTAACCTGGGGCGAGTTTGATCAAGTATTTATCGAAATGATGGTGTAACCACTTTCCTAATGAGGTGGAGACTAATGTGCCAATGGCAAAGCAGCCGAATAAGATCAAGGCGATAACGAGAATGTTGGAAACTAATTCTGGGAAGCCAAATTGAACAATTGTGTACTGAGTAAGGGGTTGAATTAACTGGGTCACCAATAAGAAAACCCAGCGAAAGAAAAATATAATGATAACGATAGGTAAAATAACTAAAGTACCACCGATGAGCGCCTGTTTAATAAAGTTTTTCACTGAATTCTATTCCTCAGTTATAAAAGTTGTTTGACAGCATTTAATAACTGTTGGTTTAAAAGTTCATTTTTCACACATTTATTTTCCATATCAAAATTGTCAAAAAAACTTGGGATAGACAAGTGATCTCTCACTTCTCCACCAAAGAAGGGTGCTGATGCCACCGCTGCGGTTAAAACTGAGGCGCCACCTCTGGCGCCTGGAGAGGTGGATAACAATAACATGGATTTATTGTGAAAAACCTTTGGCTGTATGCGCGAGCACCAATCAAATAAATTTTTATAGGCTGCACTATAGGAGCCATTGTGTTCGGCAAATGAGATAACCAGCGCATCGGCCGATGATATTTGTGCAAGGAACTGTTGAGCCAACTCTGGCTGTCCTAGTTCCTTTTCTTTATCCTCACTAAATAATGGCAATTCAAAATCGTTGAGATCAAGGACTGTACAGTTTGCTTCTGGTATCAAACTGAGTGCATAGCTGACCAATTGTTTATTGATCGACTGCTTGGAGTTGGATGCGGCAAATCCGATGATGTTCATATAACAGACCCTTTGTATTGTAAAATAATTTTGTATAAGCCTAGCATTCAATTCAATGGATGTCCGAGGGTTTTATTCGATGGTTTTATATTCAGCCGCTCGTTGAATTCCTTGATAAACTTGGCGAGTCATTTTTTCTGTATTGATAAAATTCCAGCTCCAAGCGCTATCATATTTTTGCAGCGGATTATGTTTGACCACTTCCTCTTCTGATAATCCTTTTTTGATTTGTTCTGCAATAATTTTTTTTGCATCCATTAGCATTTCATTCGCTGCTAAAAGATCTGCTTTATTGGCTAATTGACCATGACCAGGGATTATTTTAGTCTGATCGTCTGCGAGAGCTAGTACTCTTTGTTGGGCAGCGATATAACCATCGAGACTACCACCCTTATTTAAATCAATAAAAGGAAACATCCTGTTAAACAATGTATCGCCCGTATGGATAATGTTTGCTTGTTTAAAATAAATGACAGAGTCACCATCCGTATGGGCATGAGCAACATGGAAAACTTGTGCATCTTGGTTATTGATATGAAATGTCATGCCATCATTGAAGGTAAATACTGGCAAAGCGGCTTTATCTGTTGATTTTCCATCACTATTTTTGATTAGCATACGCTTACGAACATTTTCTTGGGCAAAAATTTTAACGCCTAATTTGCCTAGGCTGGTGTTATTGCCGGTATGATCGCCATGTACATGGGTGTTGATTAAATAATCTATAGGTTTTTTAGCAATGGGTTGAACGGTTTTGTTGAGTTTGTCTAGCATGGGGGGCATTGAGTCATCAATCATGATAACACCGTCATCACCAACAGATAAACCAATGTTACCACCAGAGAAACCTCCCTCTCCAATCAGCATATAAAGTCCCAAACCGACTTCGATAGTTTTAAAGGTAATTTCTGGTTCTTCTTCTGCATAAGATACTGCACAAAAACATCCGAATAATAGTGTTAGATAGCTTGAAAAATATTTTAATTTCATGAATTAAATCCTGGTAAGAGTATCAGGAACTATAGATGTTATTTCCTGATACTTGTTGCAAAATTATAGAGGTGATGTTTAATTTTGTTTAATTTGTTTAACATGCACATCCATTTGTGGATAAGGAATGGAAATGCCTTTTTGGTCAAACGTCAATTTTATTTTTTCAGTCAAATCAAATTTTACCGCCCAATAATCGGCATTATTGACCCAAGGTCTCAAAACAAAATTAACGGAAGACGAACCTAACTCAGCAACGGCAATGGTTGTTTCAGGATCTTTGAGAATTCTATCATCTGCATCCACAATCTCTTTTAAAGTATTTTTAGCCAGTAACAAATCATCTTGATAGCCAATGCCAACAATCATGTCAATACGGCGAGTAGGCTTTGAGGAGTAATTAATTAGAACACCACCATAAATCGCTCCATTAGGTATGGTGATTTGTTTATTGTCACCCGTTCTAAGTAAGGTACTAAAAATAGTAATTTTCTCGACAACACCCATAACGCCAGCTACTTCGACAAAATCACCAGCACTGAATGGTCTAAAGGTGATAAGCATTATGCCAGCGGCAAAATTTTGTAGTGAATTTTGCAAGGATAAACCAACAGCCAAACCTGCCGCACCAACAAGAGCCACCAGGGATGTGGTGTTAATGCCAAGTTTTGATAAAGCGGCAATGATGACAAAAAGCAATAAAGTGCTATTCAAAATACCTGCAATGAAGTGAACCAATACTTCGTCAATATTGGACTTTTTCATAATTTTTTCAGTGATATTTACAATGGCTTTGACTACTGCTTTACCAATCAAGAAAATGAGTAAGGCTATAAGTAAATTGAGTGTATTGGGAATAATATAGGTATTGATCAATGTGCTAATTTTTTCAGGTGAAAAATCCATGGGAGGCTCCATCTTACACTCTCATATTGAGAGAAAATAAGGTTAAAAAAAGCCTGCTATGCTCTCGAACAGGCTCCTAGCAGGCTTTAGATGTTTATAGAGATTTTTTTGTCACAGTTTTTAATTTGGCTTCTACGCGGCGGTTTTTAGCTCTACCTTCGGCGGTTTTATTATCTGCAATAGGATCTACAGGGCCTTTTCCTACGGCGCTTAATCTGGATTGGGCAATTGAAAACTTGGTAACCAGATATTGCATCACAGAATTGGCCCGTTTTTGAGATAACATCTTGTTATAATCCACTGAACCCGATGAGTCTGTATAGCCTGTTATCACCGCACTTGTGGAGGGATAAAGTGTCATAAAATCAGCTATTTTTTTAATCTCATCGTGATAAGAACTACTGATAATACTGCTATTGTTAGGGAATAGCACATCGACAGAAATTGAGACTTCTTTTTCTACAATGACAGGACAACCCTTGGCATCTACTTTAGAGCCATGAGGAGATTGCAAACATTGATCGAGGCTATTGACCACGCCATCATGATCATCATCTAGTTCACAACCCTTGGCATCAACTTGTATACCATAGGCAGTTGTTGGACATTGGTCTAGATCATCAGTCACGCCGTCATTGTCACTATCTGTGGGGGCAACAACAACGGGAGCTGGTTTAGAAGTGTTGAAAAAATAGCGTAATCCGATGGAAGGAATGTAATCCAATAAACTATCCCGAGCATTGAATGCTGCATCTAATCCCATAACCAAGGAAAGTTTATTTGTCATCATGGCTTCATAACCACCACCCAATAATATCTGATTAGCACCTTGTTCTGTGCCATTGACTCTTAGACGAGTTAATCCCATTTTACCAAAAAAAGAGCTAGCTGTTCGAGGGTTGTAACGATATACCGCATTTAAGTTATAATAATCGATATCCCGTTTTGGAAATGGGGTAAAATCTGATTTTGAGTTAGGATTACTATAATGAAACTCTGTCGCCCAATGATCGTTAAATTGATAACCTAAACCATAAAACAAATCATCTGCCGAGTTCAAGTCACGGATTGAATCTAGCATCAGCCAATTGTAGCCCAAATCAACGTAAAAACCAGTTGTTTCAGCCTCGCTAGCAATGGTTTGAGTTGCTCCAAATATCAGGGCAACACAGATTCCAATTATTTTTTTTTTCATCGTTATGATCCTTGTGGTTGAAAGGAAATATTTTTACCCCAGACAGTGTAAAGCTTTATAAGTATTATTTCCACTTTGGTTAGAAAACTCTATTTATCGGTGAGGTCAGAAATAAAAGATTTGTCTATTTTTAACTTGTGTAATTCAGAATTTCATTTCAACTGATTTTTTGAGTTGAACAGAATTGTTGTTACCAGATTTGTTTTTACCAAGTTGTAATGGCTAAACTAGCGCTCAATGACTAGGAATTCATTGATTTGATCTGCTGATAGGCTTCGAGAGCTTGAGTTCTAGAGAGTTGAATATTAACCACAGGCAATGGATAGTTTTTACCTGGCTCGACATTGGCTTGTTGCAGAATATACTTGGGAGCAAGCCAAGGTTTAAATAAATATTCATCTGGCATGTTGGTCAACTCTGGAACAAATTTCCGAGTATATTCTCCTTTTGCATCGAACTTCTCTCCCTGAGTGATAGGGTTAAATATTCTAAAAAAGAGCGCACAATCCGTCCCACAGCCAGAGACACATTGCCAACTGGCACTGTTATTGGCAAGATCGGCATCTAGCAAACAGTCCCAGAACCAATGGGCTCCTTCACGCCAATCAATGAGCAAGTTTTTAACCAAAAACGATCCCTCTAACCTATGTACTAAACCAAAATAATGAAGTACTCAAAATCAATATCCTTTCAATCTAAGGTGCGTTTGTAGCGTAAAATAGCAATGATAACCATGACGCCAATGAAAACACCCAGTGCTCTAAATTCATGAGTTAGCTGGTTCATTTGAGAACCTTTTAGCATCACGCCTCTTACTATACGTAGAAAATGCGTGAGTGGGAGCAGATTTCCAATATTTTGTGCCCAATTAGGCATGCCCCTAAAAGGAAACATAAAGCCGGAGAGGAGTATGGAGGGTAAGAAGAAAAAGAAGGTCATTTGCATGGCTTGCATTTGCGATTTGGCCACCGTTGAGAAGGTAAAGCCCAAGGCTAGATTGGCGATGATAAAAAGTAGAACGCCAAATAATAACAGTTCTAAGGAGCCATAAAATGGGACCCCAAATAAATGCTTGGCGGCAATTAAGATAATTAAAGTTTGCACAGCTCCCACTAATATATAGGGCGTAATTTTTCCAATCATCACTTCGTAGGGTTGGGTGGGCATAGCCAATAGATTTTCTAAGTTGCCTCGTTCACTTTCGCGTGTCATGGCCATTGAGGTAAACATCACCGATGTCATGGTGAGGATCACGCCTAAGAGTCCTGGGACAATATTATATTGCGTGATGCCTTCTGGATTATATTTTCGATGCACAACCACATCCACAGCGCCCGGTGAGGCCATTAATTTTGAAAAATGTCCTTTCAAATCACGCGCCAAGGATTGACTCACAATGCGATTTACATTGGCCATGGCGTTGGATGCAGCGGCGGGATCGGAAGCATCTGCTTCTATGAGTAATTGAGGTCTTTTACCTTTGAGGAGTTCTCGGGTAAATCCCGACGGAATATGTATGGCAAAGGAGATTTCACCGCTGGGTAACAATTCGCTATTTTGTTGTGGGCTTTGGGTGATTTTCACAATTTTATAATAGCCAGAGTTTTTAAAACCTTGAATAAGAGAGCGAGTAATGACTGAGTTATCCTCAGCATAAATGGCTGTGGGTAAGTCTTTGGGATCGCTGTTAATGGCAAATCCAAATAAAATTAATTGCATAATGGGGATGCCCAACATCATGGCAAAAGTGAGCCTATCGCGGCGCATTTGGAGCAACTCTTTCAACAAAATGGCTTTTATTCGGGACAGTGCTTTCATGTATATTGCCTTTGATCGATGCCTGCTTGTTTCATTAGTGCGATAAAAGTATCTTCCAAACTGGTGGGTACTTGTTGCCATTGCACACCTTCGGGGCTCCATTTTTTTATCGCATTTTGTAAAAGTTGTTGCGAGTGACCGCTGATATGAATCGCTGCGCCGAAATAGCCAGAATGTTCAATGCCAGGTGCTTGTTTGATGAGATGGGCGAATTGCCGAACAGCCTCACCAGTGGCTTTATAGGTGAACAATTGAGAGCGTGCTATCACTTGCTGTACAGTGCCTTGAGTCATAATATCACCATGAGCCAAATAGACAATTTTGTCGCAGCGCTCTGCCTCATCCATATAGTGAGTAGACACTAATACGGTCATACCTTGAAGAGATAATTGATGAATTTCATCCCAAAAATCTCGTCTTGCTTGAGGATCAACGCCAGCAGTAGGTTCATCTAAGAGCAATAGTTTAGGCTGATGCATGGTAACCGCTGCGAGTGCTAATCTTTGTTTCCAACCTCCCGATAAATCCCCCGCTAATTGTTTCTTTCTTTGGGTGAGTCCGAGTTTGTCTAGTGTTACACGAGTACATTCTTTTGGGTTTTCAATATGATAAATCCGTGCCACGAAATCTAGGTTTTCTTCAATGGTGAGATCATTCCAAAAGGAGAATTTCTGGGTCATGTATCCGGTGAGTAATTTGATTTTTTCTGATTGATGTAAAATGTCATAGCCTAAACAAGTGCCACTCCCAGCTGTAGGTTTGAGTAGACCGCAAATCATACGAATAGTGGTGGTTTTTCCAGAACCATTTGGTCCCAGGAAACCCCAAATCTGACCTTTGGGTAAACAGAGATCTATGCCTTTTACGACCGCTTTTCCATTAAACTCTTTGACCAATCCTTTTACATCAATGGCAATATCAGTATTTTGAGGTTTTGTGGCGTTTCCATGGATATTGAATGGGTTCATTAAAGAGATACATCCACAGGTTGTCCTGGGTTCAGTCTGGTTGATGGCGGTAATTTTGCCTCGACCAAAAATACTAATTTATTTCGCGTATTTTGGCTAAAAAGAACCGGGGGGGTAAATTCTGCATCTTTGGCAATATGGCTGATTTTGGCTTGCACTAAGTTGGGGATGCCATCTGAATGAATGTTCACTGTGTGACTCAGTTTTATCTGAGATAATTTAGATTGTGGTAGGTAAAATTTCACTTTAAGACTTTCATCTAATAATAAAGAAATCACAGGGGTAGCTTGTTGCACAAATTCACCCTTACGATAGAAAACTTGATCAATAATACCATCCTGTTGCGAAAAAACACTGCGTTGATCAATCGCCCATTGCTTTATGGCAACATTGGATTCTGCCGCTTTTACCGCTGATCCCTGTGCTAATAATTGGTGCTCACGAGCACTTAGCTTGGCCAAATGGAGCTGGTTTTCTAGTTCAGCCAGTCGAGCTTTTGCGACTTCATAATGGCTAATGGCCTGATCTCTTTGAGATAATGTCGATAACTGCTTGTCAGCGGTTTTAATGAAACGTTCTTTTTCTAGGGCGCTAAATTTCAATTGTGCTTGAGCTTCTTTGATTTGGTTTTCTATGACGGCGATTTCCTGAGGACGTGCACCTTGGGTCATATCATCCAATTTCGAATTGCTTTGTTCTAGTTGTAATTTCGCCTCGTTGAGCTGAAGTTGTTGTTGATCATCATCCAGCTTAAACAGCAAATCGCCTTGATGTATTTTCTGTCCTTGTTGTAGCGATTGTTGCACCAACCAACCTGATGATGGTGGCGCAATGTAGAGATATTCAGCTTCTATATAGCCTGTATAGATCTCCAATTGTTCAGGCGGTTTGCAACCAAACAATGAGAGAGAAGTGAGCATGAGTAGGGCGATGCGATATTTATAAATCATGATTTGACCTTTGAGTTAATAAGGCGCTAAGAAGTATTTCTTGGTGTTGTTTAAATAAAGCTGGAATATCTAAAGTGGGTTGTGATTGAGATTCAAAGACCACTGTCCATATAATGGATAATAAAGCAGGGGCGATGATCAAACGTGCACAGGATTCTGCATCAACAGTCTTTACTTCTCCAGATTTTATACCTTGTTGAATTAGCTGTGTCAGTGCAGTTATTCCTCTGTTGATGATATTTTTACGGTAAAAACTGACCACATTGGGAAAAACAAAAGCATCAGAGATCATGATTTTAATCAGCTTGGGTAACTGAGATTGACGAATAATGAGTGGTAATACAGAGAATAGACCCTTTAGGGCTTCTTCTACCGTTACTTTGGTGCTAAAAAGTTGTTCAATCTGTTGAATTTTTGGCAAGGCAATAATTTCCACTAAGCCTTCAAATAAGGATTCCTTTGAGGGAAAATAAAGATAGAGAGTGCCCTTAGAGACCTGAGCGTTTTGGGCAATATTACTCATCTTGGTAGCAGCAAAGCCATTTTCAAAAAACTCATCTAAAGCAGCAAATAATATTTTCTGCTTTTTATCGGCTTTGGCTTCGTTGGATATGGCTCTTTTCATTTATTCGATACAAATAACTGACTGGTCAGTCATTTGTATGTCAAATCATTCATATTGTCAATAAGTTGATAGAAAATCGATATTACGAGATGTGTTGCAATAAGGTCTATTGGGTTGTTGTTGGTGGGGTATATCTACCTCAAAATACTATCTGTAGTGGTACGAAATGGAGACATTTTAATAGGCTAAAATGTATCCATTCGAGCTAGGTCGAATATGAGCTAATGTTAGATCACCAAGAAATAAATAAATCCTGACGTAGCTTTTGATGAGGATCTTTTGTATAGAGATACTGATTAAAATCTGTAACACCTCTATCACGGAGTATGGTTTCATCGACACAGCAATGTCCAGTAAAGGTTTTTGGGGCTGATCTAATAATCTCATAGGCGGCATCGGCCATAATATCAACGGTTCTCGATTGTTCTAAGATCTTCTCATCACCGACGGCAAATTTGATGGCTGCGGTTGCTATGGTGGTTTTTGGCCAGAGGCAGTTCACGGCAATCTTGTATTTTTTAAATTCTTCAGCCATTCCTAAACTTAATAAGGTCATGCCATATTTAGAGATTGTATAGGGAGAGAAGCTCGCCAACCATTGCTTGTCCAATGAAATAGGGGGGCACATGCTTAAGATATGACCATGTGTGGATTTTTTAAGGTAGGGTAGGGCGTGGCGGCTACAAAGGTACACTGCTCGACTATTCACAGATTGCATTAAGTCGTAGCGTTTAACATCCGTGGCTTCAACAGGGGTTAATTGGATAGCACCCGCATTATTAATAAGAATATCAATCCCCCCAAAATGCTTGGCGGCCTTTTCAAAGGCGGCAATCACTTCGTCTTCATGGCGAACGTTGAGTTGAATGCTAAGACATTTTCCGCCCATATCTTCAATTTTCTGGGCGACAGTATGAATTGTTCCAGGAAGTTTGGGATGGGGTTCACTCGTTTTGGCGGCAACCACAACATTGGCTCCAGCTTGAGCACATTTTAATGCCGTTGCTTCACCAATGCCTCGGCTTGCGCCAGTAATAAAAACAGTCAACCCTTTTAAAGACTCAAGCATTGCGGATAACTCCAAATAGAGAAAAATTGATGACTTATACCCGTGCTACTTGGAAATCCCGTATTTCCAAGTAGCACGGGTATAGTATACTCAATAAGTTTAGTTGATCAATCCAGATTAAGAAACTTTAATCCAACACTATGCCTGGAAATACGTACTATCATCATATCGAGAATGGGTGCTTCAATGGGCAGGTTTTGCACTTGTACAGTAACTTGAGATCCAATAGGGGGAATGTGCCAATCCCCAACTTCAAGACCAATGCCATGATCACTAATATCGATGGTGTGACAAAACACATCGCCAGATTCTGGATGTGATAATTTGAGCTTCGTGCGAAGTTTAGTACGAATACCCTCTCGACGATTATCCATATTTAATCGGTCACCTATTTCAAGGAGAGCTAGTGAATATGCTCAGTGTGTTTGAGTTTATATCCGTACTACCTCAAAATGCTTGATTTCAGCACGGGTATATCAGTGTTTCACAGCTGCACTTTCCTCAAATTTGATACAGTTATACCTATATTACCTTAACCAAAGGTTTCATTGTGGATAGGTTTGGGCTATAAGTGTATCAAATTGATATAGCTGAACATTTTGAGGCTGCACGGTTATAGATAATAATTGCACCCATTTCTCAATAAATCAAATGACTGAGTGATTTAGTGTTAAATAAGGGATTCGATACCCCGCGCTACCTCAACATATTGGTTGTGCGGGATATTATTGGTTGGGTGGGATATTAAAGGTGTCTGATCAATTGTAGGAAGGCAAGGCTTAGATTGTGGTGATTTTATCAGTTTCAAAATCACCAATGACTTTGTTGAGTTTGTCTTCTTTAAACAAAATAACCAATTTTTTCAAAATGGGTTTTGCTTTGGGAGGTGATAGCCTGTAGGGATATTCCCATCTTTCAGTGTCAAAAGCATCTTTGGCTAGCGGCGTACCCAGAACAAAGGCAACTTGCTCTTTATTCATGCCATATCTGAGCTTGTTTACCTGTTCTTGATCAATGATATTACCTTGCTGGATGGTGATTCGATAAACGAAAGGATCTAAAAGGCTTCCTATCGGATTGGTTAAATTGCAAGCAGCTAGTGCAGTCATTAAAATAAGGACAGTGAAAACTCTTGTCATGCGGTTTCTCATAGTGTTGTTAGTAGTGACAATAGGATTATGGGTCACATTGTACCGATAACTGTGTATAATGTCAGCTATTGTTAATGGATGAGCTTTACTTATTGAGTTACTATCATTCTATCGGCAATTTTTTGTAAAAATAGTTCAATGATATTGAGCAAATTAATCAAGGGGATGCATGTTGGAACATATTCAGTTGAAAAAAGTAGGACTTAAAGTCACCTTGCCTAGAGTCAAAGTTTTAAAAATTCTGGAAAATTCCGATACAAGGCACGTGAGTGCGGAGGATGTTTATAAATCTTTACTGGAATCTGGTGAGGAGGTTGGGCTAGCCACGGTTTATCGTGTATTAACTCAATTTGAACAGGCAGGGATTGTCACCCGCCATCATTTTGAAGGTGGACATTCTATTTTTGAATTAGACAAAGGGGATCATCATGATCATATGGTCTGTCTAAAATGTGGCAGTGTTGAAGAGTTTTTAGACGAAATTATCGAAGAACGCCAACATCGCATTGCACAAAAAGCCAATTTCAAACTTCAAGAGCATTCTATGTATCTTTATGGCGTTTGTTCAGATTGTCAAAATGAATCTTAAGTTAGACAAATAATTGGTGGCCAGAGATTGCTATAACCGCTGATCTATTTGATGGCGAGAGAAATCTTTTATGAAAAAACAAAGGCCCTGCTTTCGCTGATGCTTATATCGCATCTTGCCAAAGCTGAATAAATAAAACCCTTTATAAATGATGGATGCAGTTCTTATCCCGATGGTAATCTGCAACAAAAACAATTGTGGCTAATAAGTTGTTGCGTGGCACAGGGTATGGTTGGAGTTACCCTCATGGTTATGGTGAGTTAACCGACGAAGAAAAATTACAAGCTAAGCGGGCATTGGCACAATATGAAACCATCTCATCCAAATTACTCCCCAAAAACTAAAGATTTTGTCGATTATTTAGCCACGCAGACCCTATTACGTCCAGAGTTTTTTGCTTGATACAAAGCCTTATCTGCAGGATTGACCCATTCATTTGCTGTTTCACCAGCCTTGTACTCGGCAACACCAATAGAAATTGTCACGCTCTGGTTGGGGGTAAGTTGCGAGACTTCAATCAAAATTCTTAACTGTTCAGCCAGTGTGTAAGTTGTTTCTAAATCCGCATGGACAGGAATAATAATAAACTCCTCGCCGCCTACGCGATAAAGATTGTCTGTTCCTCGTAAGCGCATTTTTAAAATTTGAGTGAAATCAATCAGTACCTCATCTCCCTTTACATGCCCATAAGTATCATTAATATCTTTAAAATGATCTAAATCGATAGAAATGATGGAAATAGGTGATGGATGTCTTGTCTGAGTCTGCACCAACTTTGATATTTCATAATCAAAGGCACGACGGTTTCCGACCTTAGTGAGAGAGTCTTTAGTTGCCTGTTGTAATAACTGCTTACGTTGATCATTGGTGCGATTGGCAAAAATAAGCGCAAAAATATTCGTGGCTAATAAGGTCACCATGGTTGAGGTAAAAGCTATCATGTCTATTTTGGAATAGGTGATTAGAGCTAAAATAACAATGGCGATAAAATTAGCTGTGGCCGCAACCTTATATTTATTCAAATAATAGATAGAGACGGTTGCCGGATAAGACCATACAATTTGATGGGTACCTTTTAGAACAATGGTCAGGAGCATTCCAGCGAGCATTATAAAAGAAATAACTAAACTAGCACCTTTGGTTTTGCCGGTTTTATAGACATATAACCACAATGAACACATACCAAAAATAATTGAGGAATCGAACACACCAATAGCCCATTCTGCTTTGTAAAGGCGAAAAAAAGCGAAAGGTAATAGACTTAAAGCAGTAATAGCACTGAGCCATAACAGCACCGTTTCCTCTGTTTTGCGAGTCCTTATAATAGAAGTATCAATGGGTTTCATTGTAATACATTCGATTTATTAAATTTGATCTTATTGGAGCAGTCTTAAACAATGGAAGAATCCTTAGCAGGGTATATAAGGGTTAAAATTCATTGACTTCATCAATAAGCAGTATAGACGATAAATAGGAAAGTATTTTTTGTGATCAGGGGTAGATGGTATTACATAGGTAGTTATTTTGAAGAAAATGGAGATAATATGTTAGGTGCTATGGTAGTTGTTGCGTTTTTGTTTCCACTGATTGATGTAATTTTATCTAGCAGAAGAACCAAACAATCACCTAAAAGACGACTGGAACTCATTGCAAAAAGATTAGCTGAGAAAGAACAAGGATCTGCCAAGAAGAGTCCTGTTAAAGAGGATACCCGTAATCAATAAAATGGTGTCAAACTAAATGAGTGCTAGATTCTATGAATGTTGGCGAACTTATTGGAAAAAGAAATCATTTAAACCCAAATATCCTTTTTAGCGATTCGCCATTCGGGTTGTTTAATCATGATTTGCTTAAATAAATCAAGGTCAGTAAAATAATTCATCCATTGAATAATGGCTGATGATGCATTTTGTTGAAACCAATCTTTGTCTACTGAGGCCAATTGTCTAACAAAGGGAAAAATAGCAAAATCTGCTAAAGAGGGTATAGCACCAAAAAGAAAAAATGAATTCTGCAAATTTACCAATAACTGATTCATCACATTAAATGCATTATTTTGATGTTCATTATCACTTTTTTCTGGGTAATCTATTGCGTATTTATAGCGATCAAGGAGAGGTTTTAATTCAGAGTCATTTTGTTGGATCAAAGCTAATTGTTGATTCAAGGGGGCTTTTAACCACCCATCAGGATCGCACTGATGAAGTGCCCAATGCATAATATCGAGACTTTCATCAATGACGGTATCGGGTAACACTAAAACAGGTACAGTTCCCTTTGCCGATATAGTCAACAATTCCTTGGGCTTATGTTTTAAAACAACCTCTCGATGCCAGTATTGAGTCTTTGCATAGCCTAAAGCCAGCCGAGCGCGCATGGCGTAGGGGCAACGACGAAAAGAGTAAAGAATTGGATAGGGTGCTGAATAGTTCATTCAATTTGAATTTTTAAGGGTTTTTTGCGATAGTGTGGATTTCTTGCAACTCTAAAGTCGCTTGTTCTTCACCATTTTCCTCTTGATAGATTTTTACTGGAATATATTGATATTGAGGCGCCATCCAAAATAAGGTTGTTCGATCCTCTACTTTTCTAGATAAAATGAGGGTGCTGATTTTTTTACCTAGAATGCTAAGTTGTTCTTCACCCAGTATCTTAAATACTCGAGTTCTAACTTCCCCTTTTCCAGATACAGGAATTTCAATCGTGCCGGTTTTTTGTCCCTCTATAAGTTTTTTTCTGATGAGAATTTGATAATTTAAGGGATCCGCAATGGGTGATTTAAGAGGAACATCCCAAGAGAAGTTGTCATTGTGTCCTTTGAGTTGTTTCTTTTCCCAATCGTAGTATTCTTCAGTTTGCTTTTTACTAAACGAGTTTTTCACATGATATTGATAGTGAAGTGGTTTGAGTTGATCAGCAGTGATTTCAAAGAGTGATTGTTCCTCACGTTTATCTTTGAATAAAAAAATCTTTGCCTCGGTACTAATGGATAGTTGCCATTGATTATTGGGGAGCTTTTGTAAAATACGGGTGGCTGAACCTCTTTTTTTTCCTTTTTGAAGGAGGTTGTAACTTGCACTAAAGGGTTGTAACCAAGCGTTTGCCGTTGTTATTGAAAGTTGCGTCTCTTGACTTTGTTGTTTGAAGTCAGCGACTGCTTCAGGTGCTTTTTCTACAGCGGTTTCTGATTGAGTCGTTGGTGCGACTGGATTTATCTCTGTTTGATTAAAAGCGAAAACTTGAATTGAAAAAGCGAATAACCAAAAGGCGAATAACTTGATTGACATTTTACGAGTAGTGAACACTGAGCTCTCCTAAAGTTGGAGCAATTCTCCGTCGAGAGTAGCTCCTTGGGATTCTAATTTTAAGCGTTGACTACAAAACAGTTGTACCACTTGAGGATACAAAATGTGCTCTAAATGTTGCACTTTTTGTTTGAGGGATTCCTCAGTATCCAGTGGCTCAATATCAAATTTGTTCTGTGCAACCAGTGGCCCTCCATCCAGTTCGGCAGTCACAAAATGAATGCTACAGCCATGATACAAATCTCCTGCCTCCAAGGCTCTTTGATGCGTATGTAATCCTGGGTATTTGGGAAGTAGTGAGGGATGAATATTGAACATGCGGCCATGATAGTGTTGTGCTATTTGTTTTCCTAAAATACGCATAAAGCCCGCTAAGACCACAAGCTCTGGAGTGAAACTATCAATGGCTTGTTGTAGAGCTTGATCAAATTCATCTCTTGAAGAATAAGACTGGTGTTGTAGCACAATGGTTGAAATCTGATGATTTTCAGCCCGTTGCAATCCATATGCATCGGCTTTGTTCGATATAACGCCAACAATCTCACCATCGATTTGACCTGATTGGCAAGCATCTATCAACGATTGTAGATTGGTGCCACTCCCCGAGATTAGAACCACAATTCTTAGGGGGGGCACCTTTTTTACCTTTTGACAGATTTTAGGTAAAGACGAGGACATTAAGACTGAAATTCAACAAATGATTTTTCTGATTTAATATGTTCAATATAACCAATCTGCCAAGCGGTTTCACCGGCACCTGTCAACAGGTTGATGGCTTCTTGAGCATGTTTTTGAGGGAGCACAATGACCATGCCTACACCACAGTTAAAGGTGCGATACATTTCAGCAGTTTCGATATTGCCTTTTTGTTGTAACCAATTAAAAATACTTGGCCATTTCCAGCTTTGAGTTTTAATGACGGCTTTGGTGTTATCGGGTAACACTCTAGGAAGATTCTCCGTTAAGCCGCCACCTGTGATATGTGCCATGGCATGTACAGGTAATTGACGACAAAGAGAAAGTAGGGACTTCACATAGATTTTTGTGGGTTCTAATAAATGATCTTTCAGTGGCTTATCATCAAGCATTTCATCTGTAGACGCGCCAGAGACTTCTAACACTTTACGAATTAATGAGTAACCATTGGAATGAGGGCCTGAGGATCCTAGCGCTAATAACACATCACCTTTGCTCACTTGAGAGCCATCAATGATATTTTCTCGGTCAACAATACCCACGCAAAAACCAGCGAGGTCGTAATCGCCTGATTTGTACATCCCGGGCATTTCAGCGGTTTCTCCACCAATCAATGAGCAACCAGATTGCAAACAACCTTCGCCAATCCCAATCACAACCTGTTGTGCGGTATCCACATCTAACTTACCACTGGCGTAATAATCTAAAAAAAACAAAGGTTCAGCACCTTGAACCACGAGATCATTCACACACATGGCAACTAAATCTATACCAATAGAATCGTGTTTATTGATTTCGGTCGCTAACTTAAGCTTAGTGCCCACACCGTCTGTGCCTGCGACTAAAACAGGCTCTGTAAAACCTTTAGGAAGTGAGAATAGTGCACCAAATCCACCGATATCAGTTAAAACTTCAGGTCGACGAGTCTTTTTGGTGACTGACTTGATGCGACTGACCAGTTCATCACCGGCTTCAATATCGACGCCTGCATCTTTATAACTTAAACCTGATTTTTTATCTAACACTCTAGAGACCTGTTTTGGGATTTGGAAAAAGCCTATTTTAACAATTTGCGAGGCAATTGGGTAGAATTCTTATGTAAACTTTAGCAAAGAAATAATAAAGTAGTGGTCGATTTTAGACTCTTTTTTTACAAAAAAATGTAATTTATTGAGTTTATTGAGTTTATTGAGCATTTACTAAAACAACCCCAAAAAAATTTCTTTAAAATGACGCTGAAATTTGGTCTATAGCTAAGGATGTCGTATTATAGCGCAGGAACCCTTTAATGAATCATGATGAAAAGTATGTTTAAATCAATTTGGATTATGTTGCTCGTTTTGACTTCTTTGTACATGGCTAATAACCATGCATCGGAAGAGGTTGATATTTATCAAGTTTCAATGCCTGTCACTGACCAGACACCCAACACCCGTTCTAAAGCTATTGAGCAGGGTTTAAATAAAGTACTCATTCGTGCCAGTGGCCTCGACTCGGTGCTGGGCAATCAATATATCAGCGACAATATTTCTAAGGCTAGAACCTTTATTCAAAAGTTTTCGTACCAGGTTTATCACCCCATACAACCATTAAGTGATGATAAACTTTCAGAAAACTCACCCATTACACCTTGGGAATTGGTGATTGATTTTGAACCAGGTTCTGTTCAGCGCCTTCTATCGGAAGCAGGTTTGCCCGTTTGGGGGAAAAGAAGACCTGTGGTTTTAGTCTGGATTGCCGAACAAGAAGGACTCGATCGTAAAATTCTTAGTTCAGATAGCGATTCTGCTAAATTATTAACCGCCTTATCACAAGATAGAGGCATCCCCTTTTCATTACCCCTAATGGATCTCGAAGATAGTACCCAAATTGAAATGACGGATATTTGGGGGCGATTTTCAGCCCCAGTTGAGCAGGCTTCAAAAAGATATGCCGCTGACGTGGTTGTGTTGGGGCGGGTTTATTCACAAGGTTCCAACCAATGGCAAGCCGATTGGCAATTTGTCATGAACAAAGATGGATCTAAAAAGCGGGCAGGTTGGGATCAGACTGCACCGAGTCGTACAAAAATTTATCAACAGTTGATGAGTGAATTGGGGCGCAAACTTTGTTCACAATATTGTGTCATGCCCACATTATCCGATGAAGCTGAAATGAGGATCTCCATTTCAGAACTACAAAATTTCCAACAAGCGATGCAAGCCGAGCAATATTTACAGAGCTTATTACCAGTTAGGGCGGTAAATATTGAAATATTGAGTGTGGATCGGGTTATCTTTAAATTGCATCTTGTCAGTCGAGAAGAAGATGTGCTTGAGGCCATCAGCTTAGATACGGCATTAAAAAATCTGCCAAATTATGACAATATTGGCGCTGAGAAAACCCTTTATAATTTTAGTTGGGTAAAGTGAAAATAAAAAATCTGCCCAATTTAATTACCTTAACTCGGCTCATTTTACTGATCCCATTGGCCTATTTTCTCTATTATCGATCTTATCAACAGGCATTAATTGTATTCATAGTTGCTGGTGTCTCCGATGGTTTAGATGGTATTTTAGCCCGTTCATTTCACTGGACTAGCCGATTCGGCGCCATTGCTGATCCCATTGCCGATAAATTACTGATGCTGGTTTCTTATTCCTTTTTGGCATTTCAAAATATTCTGCCAATGTGGTTGCTTATGTTAGTAGTAGGTCGTGATGTTTTAATTGTTGCCGGTGCATGGCATCTCAAACATCTGCAGCGCTCAATTAAATTAAGCCCTACATTGATGAGTAAAATTAATACTACTTTGCAAATAATACTAGTCACTGCGGCTATGTTTGCCTTGGTGTTTAGCTTTATTCCCGACCAAGTCACTCAGATTTTAATTTGGGTGGTTGGACTCTCTAGTTTGATCAGCGGCATACAGTATTTAATGATTGCTTGGCATCTAAAAAAGAACGTCCAAAATGCTCAGTTGACTTTAGATCAAGTCGAGCTAGGTGATGTGAATATAGAACCAAGACAGGATGGTTGATATGGAAACAAATAAGCGGATATTTTGGTTAACGCTGGGATTGCTTTTTATTGGCAGCATTTATCTACTCTCTCCCATTTTAATGCCATTTTTAGTGGCGGGAGCGCTGTCTTATTTGGGCGATCCGCTGGTTGACTGGTTTGAAGATAAAAAGCTACCCAGAACCTTGTCAGTTATTTTAGTGTTTGCCTTCATTGTATTGTTACTCTCATTGGCACTGATTTTACTGATCCCAGCCATTTCATCACAGCTCAGTTTTGCACTTGACAAGATCCCGCAAATCTTAGAATGGGCCGAAAAAACAGCAGTGCCTTGGCTTAACCAAAAATTTCATCTGTCATTGTCCGACAGCAGTAGTGAAATACAAGCTTGGTTTCAACATCATTGGCAAGATACCAGTGAGTTAGCCAAAAAATTACTCTCAGGCTTGGGACAATCCTCTATCGCATTTGTAGGCTGGATTGGTAATATTGTGCTGATCCCTGTCGTGACATTTTATTTACTCAGAGATTGGGATAAGTTAGTGAGCTATGTCGGCGATTTATTCCCCAGAAAGTATTACCCCGTTTGTTGCCAATTGGCCAAAGAATCTGACGAGGTACTCGGCGCTTTTGTAAAAGGGCAACTCTTAGTCATGTTGGTGTTGGGGATTATCTATAGTCTTGGTCTTTGGGTGGCTGGATTACAGGTCGCCTTATTGGTGGGAATGATTGCTGGGGCGGCTTCAATCGTGCCCTATTTGGGATTTGTTGTCGGTATTATCATTGCCTCTGTAGCGGCTATCCTTCAGTTTCATACGGCCGGTGCTTTATTACCCGTTTTGATTGTTTTTATGATAGGACAAGCTTTAGAAGGCATGGTGTTGACCCCTTTATTGGTCGGAGACAAAATTGGTTTACATCCAGTCACGGTGATCTTTGCCATTATGGCCGGTGGGCAACTTTTTGGTTTTGTGGGTATTTTAATCGCATTACCTTTGGCCGCAGTTCTCGCGGTGTTAATGAGGCATTTACATAGTCGCTATCGTCAAAGTCATTATTATGATGAAGCGCAAACCACAGAAGCAAAATCCCAGAGCCCTCAAGGTGATACGGCGATAAATTTGGCTGGGACGCCGATGGATGAATCAATGGTGGAGGTCTCTGCACCAGTCACCGTACCAGAAAGATTTCAAGACGATGAACCCATTGAAAACCTAGATATGATGACCTCGACTGAGTTAGATGAGAATAAGTCTAATCAAAAGCCTGAGTCATAATACTTCCTATGGTGAAAAAAACACAACAACTCACATTACCCATTAGCTCTTCTGAACTGCCATCATTTGAGAACTTTGTGATTGGCGATAACCTGGAAGCTGTTCTGGCGCTTAAACAGTTGTCTGAAAAATCCAATACCTCCTCTAAAGCGCAATTGATTTATGTACATGGTCAACAAGGATGTGGGGTGAGCCACCTATTACAAGCAACCGTTGATTTCGCCTGTCAGCAGGGGATTAATGCACTGTATTTTGATCTCAGCGAAAAAGCACTTTCACCTAAAATGCTACAAGGTTTAGAAAGTTATGAGCTGGTTTGTTTAGATGATGTGGCGGCGGTTGTGGGTGGTTCAATTATGTTCGAGAGGGAAGCTGAATGGGAAGAGGCGTTATTCCATCTATTTAACCATCTCAAAGATGCTGGACATCAGCTGGTAGTTGGGAGTAGCCAATTACCGCAAAATTTGCATGTGCGTTTGCCCGATTTGGTTTCAAGATGGGATAGTATGGTGCGATTTCATATTATGGATATTTCGGATCAGGATAAAGAACAGGCGTTGATCCAAAGAGCCAAGTTTGCTGGGTTAAATTTAGCACCAGAAGTCGCAAAATACTTGATATCCAGAGGCAGTAGAAACCTGAATCAACTGATTGCTAATCTAGATAAATTGGATCAAGCTTCTTTAGCCAGCAAACGTGCTATCACCATTCCATTGGTGAAAGAAGTTTTAGGTTTTTAGAATTAACTTTCAGTATTTGCTTTCTCTTCCCCAAACAAAAAGTCTAAACTTTGAGCTGCATGGCGCATATGAGGAATAACAATAGTGCCACCAACCACTAGAGCTACACTCATGGCCTCTTCAATTTCTTCCAATGAATAACCTTCTTTAACAGCTTCTTCTAAATGATAGTCGATACAATCATTACAGCGCAGCACCATCGATGCCACTAAAGCCAGTAAATCTTTGGTTCCTTTAGATAAAGCGCCATCACTATAAGTGCCTTTGTCTAAAGAAAATACTCTTTTAGTGATAAGATTTTTCGTTTTGAGTATGGCTTCATTGCCTTCAAGACGCTTACTGCGATATTCTTCAAATGGATGTGGCATATTCATTGTTCTCATGAGTGGATATAAAAAGCTATAGTTAATCAGATATTATACTGAGTTTTATAAACCATACCCTATTTTTTAGGTGAAACAGTGACTATTCTTTTGGTAGTCTGTTACGTTGTTGTCGCTCAAAACAATATAGAGGTCGTCTATTGAACGTTGGAATGAATACTGGAATGAAAACAGAAACCTTACAATCGACTCAAAAATTACTGATGAGGGTTTTAAAATCCCTATCCCAAGTAGTCTTAGGTAAAGAGAATGAGATTAAACTATCTTTGGCTTGTTTATTAGCCAGAGGGCATCTATTGATTGAAGATTTACCCGGCACGGGAAAAACCACTTTAGCCCATGCTTTAGCTAAAACCATGGGACTAGATTTTCAAAGAGTACAATTTACCAGCGACATGCTACCAGCGGATATTCTAGGGGCTGCTATTTTTGAGCGTTCAAAGGAAGCCTTTAGATTTCACCAAGGGCCTATTTTTACTCAGTTAGTTTTGGCCGATGAGGTCAACCGAGCCACACCTAAAACCCAAAGTGCTTTATTAGAGGCGATGGAAGAAAGGCAAGTCACTATTGATGGGGAAACCAAAAAACTACCTGAACCTTTCTTTGTTATCGCCACACAAAACCCAAGCCATCAAATTGGCACCTATCCATTACCTGAATCTCAGTTGGATAGATTTTTAATGCGCTTAAGTTTGGGATACCCCAGTTTAGGCGATGAGCGACAATTATTGTTAGGACAAGACCGCCGCCAAATGATTTCTAAGCTCCATTGTGAGTTACCAAAGGAACAACTGCTTTTGCTACAAAATCAGGTCGATAAGGTTAAAGCATCAACCACATTAGTGAACTATCTCTTGGATTTAGTGGTGGCAAGTCGTCAAGAAACCCGATGCCAACATGGACTCTCTCCCAGAGCCAGTGTGATGTGTTTAAAAGCAGCCAAAGCATGGGTCTTATTTGATGCAAGGGATTATGTGTTGCCCGAAGATATTCAAGCGGTCTTTGTCTCTGTGGCAGCACATCGCTTAAATCTCAATGAGCCAATAGAAGCGAAAAGCATTGTTGAACAATGGATCAAAGAGACGCCGATCCCCATTTAAATAGGCTGAAATCCCCAATACATGAGCTGGTTTACCCAAAAAATACAAACGCTGTTTAACCAATGGCTGAAGAACCGCATTCCGCCTAATCAAGAAATACAGCTGGGTCAAAGGCAGCTATTTATCTTTAGTACCCGTTCAGGTTGGATGTTTGCCTTAGTTTTAATGCTACTGCTTATTGGTGCCACTAACTATCAAAACTCTATGGTGTTTTTTCTAAGTTTCTTTTTAATGGCATTAGGCTTACTCAGTATATTTTTTACCTATGCCAATGTTTCCGGTTTAAAGCTAAGAGCCTTAAATGCGTCAGCTGTTTTTGCGGGAGAATCCGCACGATTTCCACTATTGTTAGAATCCCATCGCGGATGTTTTAGTTTAGGATTAGGTTTTAATCGGCAACTGCAAATCTGGATCGATTGCCTGCCACAAAAAAGTCTAACCATTGAACTTGCCTATAAAACAAGCTCACGTGGTTGGAACAGACCAGGACGTTTAACCCTTAACAGTGAATACCCACTTGGCTTGCTACATTGTTGGAGTCATCTTGATCTTAAGCAAAAGGTTTTAGCTTATCCCAAACCTATTTCACCCGAAGGAAGGCTGTTACAGATGGATGAAGAAGAAGGCGAAAAAGCTCATCATGTGCTGCCAGGGGAGGATTATCAAGAAAGTGCGCGTTATCAAGCAGGCGATCCCTTACCTCATATCGATTGGCGAGTGTATGCGCGTACTGATGAACTTTACACCAAACGCTTTGAGCAACATCAAAGTGAAACTGAATGGATAGACTGGGATGCCTTTCAAGGTGTCGAAAAAGAGTTACGCTTGAGTTACTTGTGTTATCAAATTTTACAAAGAGATCGAGAACAAAAAAATTATGGATTGAAAATGCCTCATCAAACCATTCAAGCCTCTTTAGGGAGTAATCACTTACAACAATGCTTAACAGTTTTGGCACTTTTCCCATGAAGATCAACCATCAAGAATTTTCATTGGGGACATGCAGATGATGACCAATGAAAAAACAGTTCAAAAATGCTTACCCCTAGATCGAAAAGGCGTGGTGGCTGCGATTTGCGTCGCACAAAGTTTAGTCGTATTGCCTTTGATTTTTCAATTACCTTTTTGGATCAGTGCCATTTCAATGGTTGCCATCGCGTGGCGCTTAGCCAGTCATTTTCGACACTGGCCGTTACCGGGAAAATGGATAAGATTATCCGCCGCCATGCTTGGCACTGCCTTGATTATTGTTCAGCACCATTCGCTTATTTCAAAAGAGGCCGGATTAAGTTTGTTTGTGGTGATGACGAGTTTGCGTTTGATGGAATTAAAGCGCTACAGAGATGGAATGAATAGTATTTTGTTATGTTTCTTTTTACTCGGCGTCAACTTTTTATACAACCAATCCCTATTGATAACAGTCTATGCATTCATCACATTATTTTGGCTACTTATTTCCTTAATCGCTTTACAAAGAATTGATGGTTTGGAATATTGGAAAGTCAGCACAAAGTTAAGTCTTAAGCAGCTAGTTTACACCATTCCTTTCGCCATATTTATGTTTGTGTTCTTCCCACGTTTATCTCACCCTCTATGGAATATGCCTAACGCACAAACTGCGGGTTCTGGGGTTAGTGATAGCATGACACCTGGAGATATCAGCCAATTATTACTCAATGATGATATTGCCTTTCGAGCAAAATTTTTAGCAAACACACCTTCTGCCAACAGCATGTATTGGCGCGGGTTAGTACTCGCCGATTTTGATGGGTTAACTTGGCGTAGAAGTCCTTCCTTGGGCGTTGCCCAACTAATAGACACAGAACAACCCGTTGAATATCAAATATTGTTAGAACCGCATCAACACCAATGGCTTTATTTTCTGGATATGCCTTCATCTACAAATTCTACAGAAAGTGTGAGGCGACCCGTCGGCAATAATGAACAATATATTTTTCCGTTATCTGAAAAATTACTGACAAGTCTGCGTTACACAGGGCGATCATTTGTCAAATATCGGGCGAATCCTGTATTAACATCAGCGCAAAAAAATCACTATACCAAGCTCCCTAGAGATGGGAACGAAAGAAGTCAGCAATGGGCTAAAGCACTCTATCAAAAAAGTGTGTCTCCGCAAGATTTTGTGCATAAAATTCTGACACAGATCAATCAAAAAGAGTATTACTACACACTCATACCACCTGTCCTGGCAGAGGATACCATTGATGACTTTTGGTTTAATACCCATAAAGGATTTTGTGAACACTATGCCAGTACCTTGGTTTATTTAGCTCGTGCAGTTGGTATTCCTGCACGAGTCGTTGTGGGTTATCAAGGAGGTGAAAAGAACCCCTATAGTGATTATTGGGTGGTAAAGCAATCTGATGCTCATGCCTGGACAGAAATTTGGTATGAAAACCAAGGATGGGTCAGAGTGGATCCCACTGCGGCCATTCATCCCAGTAGAGTCGAACAGCGTGTTTCCGATTCCTATCGTCAAAGAGAGCCATTGTTCGATAGTGATTTATATCTGGATTGGGTACCACAAAAAAACTCAATGTTTAAAACAGCACAACAATTGATTGATCTAATCAACACTCAATGGAAACAATGGGTCATCGACTATAATCAACAAAATCAAATGGAATTATTAA
>Ga0210050_1000979_pt1 | contig 33470 bp, 37 predicted proteins | sample CryGey132114_all_FD_185463 | JGI IMG/M metagenome (GOLD analysis project Ga0210050, IMG submission 185463) | Groundwater microbial communities from aquifer - Crystal Geyser CG22_combo_CG10-13_8/21/14_all (SPAdes) (version 2) | ecosystem: Environmental > Aquatic > Deep subsurface > Groundwater ... | reverse complement strand
ACACTCATACTTCTTGATGTCCCAGTTATTGCCCATCTCGTAGGACGAGCCTTCCGGGAGCTCGAGAAAATAGCCCGTGACCTTGGAATTCCTGCCACCTTCCCTCATAGTTTTAACTTCAAGATCCGGTCGAAAGCCATTCCGGTTACCGTAGGAAGGAATCAGGAGTAATCCAGGGATATTCTTGTCTACCCAGTTCGGCCGATCGATATCCTCGACGGGAATGAAAATCGAGGCCGAGGTCACGGTGCCGAGAGTCGTCTCGGGTCCCGGAGTCCCGGGGCTCGTAGGGCCTCCACCACTACAAGCGACAGAAGTAATTATACTCATGACGACGGCGAGGAGGAAGCCCCCCGCCAGACGGGTAAGCCGGCGCATCTTGCGCATTTTGTCCCCCTCGCCGAAGCGAAGTTGAAGTGTGAGTATGTGAGCAAAAGAACCCTCTATAATAAGAATACCCAAATACAGATATTTTGTCGAGTGCCAAGACAAAATATATATAAAAAATGTGGACAAATGCCTATATATTTTCTTAAAAAAACCCCTATAATAAGCCATTTAGGCAAATAGACTTATCCACATTTTTTGACAAAATCCCCCACAAAAACTTTCATAAAGACTGATAACAACAAATCTAAAGAAAAAGCATGAGCTGGCTAATTTTGTGCTTTGTTGGAGGGGCCCTTAAATTAAGCACACAAACCGCCTATTTACGTACACGCTCTTTTAAAATATATCTATCTCGATATACTCAAAAACCTTGAGTGACTTGAGAGAAACATCGCCTCGTCGAAACGACACTCGACAGATGACTATATACGTGCGTGGGAAATAGTGGAACGTGTTGGATATCACAAGCTTATCAAAAATATAAAAAGTGGCGGCGCACCAAAGCACACCGCCACAGAAGGTGATTTTTACAGAAAGATCTCCAGCTAATAAAAGGTTTAATTCTCTAGAAGAATATCATTTGCACTATTTATAAGGAAACTCACATAAGTGCCATCAATCTTTTTCTTACTATCTAAATATTTATAAGTCATCAATCTCAATATGTCTGCTAAATAAATAGCTTGGTACTCTTCAGAAGATCTAATTTTTTCTTCATCTATTCCCTGTAGAATAGATGAAGGTTGTCCTTTGTCATAATCTAAATAACTGACCTTCTTGTACGACAAAGAAGTTAAAACTCCTTCGGTTAATAGAAACTTGCTCTTTTTTAAGAAAGCCTGACTTTTATTTGTCTCCCAAATTTGTGAAGACATAAATTTTTCCTTCAGAATTCTATTAGATTCTGAGCTTTCATAAAATAAATGAAAAATCTCATGACATAAAGTATTAAGTGCTAGATGCAATTTTTCTGTATTGAGACCCGAAATATTTAGTATAATGGCATCTTTTACTTCAGACGCCATTGAGTGCCCACCAATATATAAATCACCATAAGATGGGAGTAGATAAATTTTTATTTTTTTGTTTTTATCGAAATTAGAACCAAGAAATTTGTGAGTTTTGTCTATAAAATCTTTAAAATCTTTACCTTTTACAGCATTAGTCAAATTATTTTTCCATATTTTCAGACTTGATCTATGGTCTACCCAAATTTGGTCAAAAATAGATTGTAATTCACTTTTTATTCTTTCCCAATCTTCTATTCCAAGCAGATTTACCTCTCCTGTATATTTTTTCCAAAGCCATTTATAATTTTTATCTTCCAAAAACCCCTTGATCTCTTCCAATATTTCATTCAATACATTTCCTTCATTCAATAGTCTTATACCTTCGTTTGGCTGAAAATACCCAGACCAATTAACAAGAGATTGAGTCCAATAATCAAAGGATGTATCTTTTTTTATCTCAATCTGAAAATTCATATTGGGTCTTTTAAATCAAGTTGGAGCCCGATCAGGTGATCGGGCTCCTTAAGGCAAAGGCGAGACGAGCTTCAGCCCTAGCGGTCCTTGCCATCATCACCGGGCATGTTCTCCTGCTCGGAAGCAGAAGTATCGTCCCAGTCGTAGTCATCGCCTTCGCCGTCGGACAAGCGGAGCAACTTGGACAACATACTCTATCACCTCCTTTCCTGGCAATTACGTGAGGAGATTCTCCTCACTAGTGGAACTGTTTCTACACTTAAAGATAAATAATTTTTCTCTAGGTGTCAACTTCTCGTTTTATAGATAAAAATATTAAAACAGGTGTGAGCTCCGACATGTGTCGGGGCGGGGGTACACACCCACACCTCGTAAAGATAAAAAATTAATTCGAAACCTCAAGAGACTCGGTTAAAAAGGCAACGTTTACAAGCATTTCTCTATAAACATTTTCTTCTAAGGTGATTTTTCAAAGCACTCCTACCTCTCAAAATATATTCTGCCTTCTTCCTCTCCTGCTTCAAGTTTTTCTCCGTCCAAATATATATCCTTTGTTGTTAACACGGAGATCTGGCTTTCTCCGTCATAGAGCAGAGGATCAGAAACCCAAACATAGCCTCTATTGAAATTGCCTCCTTCCGGAACTTCAATTTTTTCTCTGCACTTAAAGAGACCGACATCAATATTCTGCAAATAGCAGGAGGCGAAGGCATTATCAGAAGACACATCAACTCCGTCAAAAAGAATGAGGAGTGTTGGAATAAGTACCCCCCTTCCTTCTTCTTCTTCCTCGAGTCCTACTTCATATATTGCCTCACTTACTCTCTCGTAAACAAAACCATCTCTAAACTCTATCTCGGCCGTTGTCCCAATTGACTCCTCTGACTTTTCACTCATAGTATCGTTATCGTCATTCAAAAAAACGAACCACACGACGGCTCCCAAAAGTATAGCCACAACAAGCCAGGCCGCGGGCTTTAATTCAAAACGGCCTCTCTCTTTTCTTTCGGGAGATTCCGGCATTTTATTTATCGGATTATCCAGATTGCCATTCATCAACTAAATTGATTTATTTAAATAAGATATATTTATAAGAACTTTCCCGCCCGTTTCTCTGATCAGAACCGACAAATCATTTTCCCCGTTACTGCCATAAAAGAACTTCAGGCCCTCTTCATCTTCCTCGTTTATTATTTGGTAAGCGTTCTCCTCGGCAAAAGACTTGAAATTCTGAAAATTCTCCTCAAGGCTCAAGGCTGAAGTGTAGGAAAGGGTGGATTGTCTGCCCGCTCCTTGCGGGATATGCCTGTAACTTTCTTCCGCTATGACATTTCCTTCAATCGGCAAATCCGCCGGAAAATCGAGGGTAACAACGTTCTGTTTTACTCTGGCTAAATTTTCCGTCCTGATTTCAGTTTCCGCTTCTTCTTTTTTTTCTGAAATTTCAACAAATTGAGATTCGTCTTTATTGTCGCCAAGACCGGAAAAAGACAAATAAAAAAGTGCCGCGATGAAAACGAGAACCGTCGCTCCGAGAATTTCTTTAGAAGCCTTTGTCATAGACTTTAATGGTAGCAATTTTTATCTCGGGATTCAAAGAAGTCTCTTCTTCCTTCGGTGGAAAAGAAAATAAGCCAAAACTGAAGATATTGAGGTTTAACCTCAATACAATGAAGATGTTGAGGTTAAACCTCAATACACAATACAATGTTCCGGAAAATAAGCCTGCGCCGGAGGCAAGCGAGATAAAAAAGATTTTAGAGTCCTTCGTTTTTCAGGTCCCCTAAGATTTTTTTGGCTTTTGAAGAAAGCTTTTTGGGAAGTTCAATGTTCAATTTTATGAACAAATCTCCCCGGCCGGAGCGATTCGGCACCCCTTTTCCCTTGACCCGCAAGATCTCCCCGAAAGAAACCCCTTCGGGAATTTTGACTTTTATATTTCCATCCAAAGTCTTAAGAGCGTACTCGGCTCCCAAGATGGCATCGGTTATCTTAATATTGAGTGTTGTCACCAAATTATTTCTCTCTTTCTTGAAATTGGCATCCGGCTTGACATGAATTTTTATGTAAAGATCCCCCGAAGGGCCGTCTTTGATAGATTCTCCCGCGCCGGAAAGTCTGATCATTTGGCCGTCTTCTATTCCGGCCGGAATTTTTACTTCTATTTCCTGTTCTTTTTTGAGAATGCCGTGCCCGTGGCAGACTTCGCATTTTTCCTTCGGCTTCTCTCCCGAACCGCTACATTCGCGGCAAACTCTTTCCGTGGAAAAGTTGCCGAAAATGGAACGGGCGCTTTCAACAATCTTTCCTTTGCCGTTGCAGACTTTGCATTTTTCCATAGCGGAGCCGGGGCGGGCGCCGCTTCCGCCGCATTTTTCGCAATGAGAATTTTTTTTGAGGATTATTTTTCTTTCGGTGCCAAAAACAGAATCGTAAAAACTGACCTCAATATCTATGGAGATATCGGAGCCTCTTTTGCTCCGACCGCGGCCTCTTCCGCCGAAAAAATCAGAGAAAATATCGCCCAGATCAAAATCAGTAAAACCGTAAGCTCCTCCTTCGGTAAATTGTGAAAAATCCCAGCCGGAAGGGCCGGCATTTTGCCCGGAAAAACCGCTGAAGGCCCGGCCGTATGCGTCATATTCCTTTCTCTTCTTGTCGTTTGAGAGAATATTGTAGGCTTCGTTCGCTTCTTTGAACTTCTTCTCGTCTCCTCCTTTTTTGTCCGGATGATATTTATGAGCCATTTTTCTGAAGGCTTTTTTTATATCGTCTTTTGAGGCGTTTTTTTGGAGACCGAGTATTTGATAATAATCTTTGGCCATTTTGTTTTTTAGATTAAGCGTCCGAAGACGACAGCCATCCGATAATACATACTATAATACATACTATAATATATACTATAGTATGTATTATTTTTCTTTATCCTCGTTTTTCTTTTCTTCTTTGAACTCCGCGTCTTTAACATTGGAGTCTGGAGAGCCAGAATCCGGGGAGTCAGAACCAGTCGAGCTTGCTTGATTTTTTGCCAGATACTCCCCTATTTTCTGCATCTCAAGCCCGAGTTCCTCGGTAGCTTTGCGAATGGCATCCAAATCGTCGCCTTCTTTTGAGGTTTTAAGCGCTTCTATTTTTTCTTCCACTCCTTTCCTGATATCGTCCGGAATTTTACTTTGCCCCGCCGTAGCTCCCGGCGAAGGCGGGCCCTCGGCGTCTTTTAGGGCTTTCTCGGCAATAAGGATTGTCTGCTCGGCCAGATTTTTGGCGTCAATTTTCTGCTTTTTCTTTTTGTCCTCTTCAGCGTGAAGTTCGGCTTCTTTGACCATTTTGTTTACCTCTTCTTCCGAAAGGCCGGAGCTTCCCTCAATTTTTATTGACTGCTCCTTGCCGGAAGATTTGTCCTTGGCCACGACATTCAGAATGCCGTTGGCGTCAATGTCAAAAGAAACTTCAATTTGGGGAACTCCGCGGGGAGCGGGCGGAACACCGTCCAAGATAAACCTTCCGAGCGATTTGTTGTCCCCGGCCATCGGTCTTTCTCCCTGCACAATGTGGATTTCAACGGATGTCTGGTTGTCCGCGGCCGTTGAAAAAACCTGGGACTTTGAAGCCGGAATGGTCGTGTTTTTATCAATCAGTTTCGTCGACACTCCGCCCATGGTTTCGATGCCGAGAGAAAGCGGGATGACATCCAAAAGAAGAACATCTTTGACATCTCCCCGTAAAATTCCTCCTTGAATAGCGGCGCCGAGAGCCACGACTTCGTCGGGATTGATGCTTTTGTTCGGTTCCTTGCCGAAAAGCTCTTTGACGGCGTTTTGAATCAGAGGCATTCTGGTTTGTCCTCCGACCAAAACAATCTCATCAATGTCTGAAAGTTCAAAAGGAGAATCCTTGATGACATTCTTGGTAATTTCAATGGAGCGGTCGACATATTCTCCGGAAAGACTTTCCAATTGCGCTCTGGTCATTTTGATGAGGAGATGCTTCGGACCTGAATCGCCGGAGGTAATAAAAGGAATGTTAATCTCCGTTTCAGTGGCGCTTGACAATTCATGTTTGGCTTTCTCCGCCGCTTCATCCAGACGCTGTAAAGCCAAAGGATCGCTTTTGACGTCAATGCCGCTTTCTTTTTTAAATTCTCCGGCAATCCAGTTGATGATTTTTTGGTCAATGTCTTTTCCTCCCATATGGCTGTCTCCGCCGGTGGCCTTGACCTCAACGACATCATCACCGATTTCCAGAACGGAAATATCAAAAGTCCCGCCACCAAAATCATAGACAACAATCTGTTCGTTCTTTTTTTTATTGAATCCGTAAGAAAGGGCCGCCGCCGTGGGTTCGTTGATTATTCTCTTGACCTCAAGGCCGGCGATTTTACCGGCGTCTTTGGTGGCTTTTCTTTGGGAATCGTTGAAATAGGCCGGAACGGTGATAACGGCCTCCGTAACTTTTTCCCCGAGTTTAGCCTCGGCATCGGCCTTTAACTTTGAAAGAATCATGGCCGAAATTTCTTCGGGACGATAAACTTTTTCTCCCATCTTGACTTCGGCCGAGCCGTCGGCGCCTTTTGAAATGTCATAAGGAACCGAATCTTTGTCTTTTTTGACGACCTTGTCTTCAAATTTGTGGCCGATAAATCTTTTGATGCCGAAAATCGTGTTTTGCGGATTGGTAACCGACTGCCTTTTGGCCAAGAGGCCGACCAGCCTTTCGCCGTTTCTGGAAATGGCCACAATTGAAGGGGTGGTTCTTGCTCCTTCGGCATTTTCAATGATTTTCGGTTCCCCTCCTTCCACGAAAGCCACCGCCGAATTCGTGGTGCCGAGGTCTATTCCGATTATTTTTGACATAATTTCAAATCTTTATCTAAATTCTAATTTACGATTTTAAGCAAGAAAGGTAAAAATTCTAGGTTTTAGTTTTAAAAATTTTTACTCTCACTCTGGCGGGCCTGACAAGACGACCGTTTAACTTATACCCTTTCTGAATGACATCAAAGACTTTGCCGTCAAGAGCTTCTTCTTCTCCTTCAACCATTTCAACGGCTTCATGGAGATTTGGGTCAAAATCCCGGCCTTCCGGACTGATAATTTCCAATCCGTTTTTCTCCAAAATTGAAAGCAGTTGTTTGTTTACCTGCCGAAGTCCGTTGTCCCAGGCCTCGCTTTCCCGAGACAAATGAAAGCTGTCCAAAACCGGCAGGATTTCCCCGACAAATGCCTCTTTGGCAAGGTTTGAGACTCCAAGAAACCTTTCGTCTTCGGCTTTCTTGTAATTAATGAAATCAGCCTTGGCCCTTTGCCATCCGGCCAGATATTCTTGTTTTTCCGCGACGCATTTCTTCAATCTCTCCCTCAATTTTGAGATATTACCGCCGAAAGAACTTTCTTCCGCCTCTTCCGCTTCAACGGAGACGTCGTCGGCAAAGGCTTCCGCCCCAACTGATTTATCTTTGTTTTTCTTATCCTTACCTGTCATCAGAGAATGTTCTTAACATACGACAATGTAGCCAAAGATGGAATTTTTGTCAAGCTTTTATAAACCAAGTCCCTCCCCACTTGGGAGTTCAACTCCCAAGTGCAGACTCCCAAGCACACATACTTGGGAGTTGAACTCCCAAGTCTCCTACGCGGACGGCTATCTTTTGCTCCACTGCGGAGCTTTTCGAGCTTTCTTCAGGCCGAATTTTTTTCTTTCTTTAATTCTCGGATCTCTTTTGAGAAAGCCCGCCTTTTTAAGTTCCGTCCGAAGCTCCGCTTGAAACTTGACCAAAGCTCTGGAGATACCGAGTCTCGCGGCTTCGGCCTGAGATTTAAGCCCCCCGCCCGAGAGCAGAACGCTAACATCAAATTTGGCTCCGCTTTTTTCCAGAGCTTCTTTCACTATTTTTTGAAGACTCTCCGTTTTGAATAAATCTTCCAGTTTTCTGCCGTCTGCGACAAAATTGTTTTTTGAAGATTCCACGAGCCTGACGCGGGCCACCGATTTTTTTCTTCGTCCGACCGCTTCAAAATATTTCTTTTTTTTCTCTGTTTTAGCCATAACTGTTTACTATTCCGAAATTTCCAGATTTTTAAGAATTTTATCTTGCAATTTATTTTTGGGGAGCATGCCCTTAACCGCTTTTCGCAAAATTTCCCCATAGCCGTGTTTTTTGGCCACTTCTTCGGCCGTCCGAATTTTCAGACCGCTTGGATAACCGGAAAATGATTTATATTTCGGCGAGCTTCTCTTCTTCTGGGAAATATCCATCTTTGAGGCGTTTGAAACAATGATTTTTCTTTCGGCTATTTTGTTCCTGGCGAAATCCGGAGAGTCTTTACCCATCAGAATAACAGCAATCTCGCCGGAGAGTCTTCCCGGCTTCCTGCCGGAGGCGTCAAACCTGTATTCTTTTGGGATGTTTTTTGTTTCCATTATTCTTTTGGATTTTTATTTTTCTGAGAAAACCGAGAGTGAATTAATTTTTGACAAACTCAATTATGGCCATCGGACTGGCGTCTTTCTCTCTTCCGCCGAGTTTGACAATTCGGGTGTAACCTCCGTTTCTCTCCTTAAATGTCGGAGCGACTTCCGAAAAAAGCTTATTGCTTGGAGTTCCAAGCCTCATCCTGATTATTCTTCTGCTAAAAAGAGTGTCCGCCTTGGCTCGGGTAATGAGCTTTTCCACAAAAGGCCGAAGAGCTTTGGCTTTGGCTTCCGTTGTTTTAATTTTTCCCTGATTTATCAAAGAAAGAGCCAAAGAGCGGAGAAGAGCTTCTCTTTTATTTTTCTCCCGACCAAATTTTTTTCCTTTCTTTTGATGCCTCATTTCTTAATCTAAAACAATGCCAAAATTGCCAAGAGCTCTTTTAATTTCCTGAACTCCCTTTTCGCCTAAGCCGGTAAGAGCCAAAAGGTCCGAAGTCTTCTTTCTAGCCAGACCGCCGACGGTTCTGATATTGGCCTTGTTAAGAGCGTTTTCCGTTCTGGCCGAAAGATTCAGAGACTCTATTCTGGTTTTCAAAAATTCTTTTTCCATCTCCTTGTCTCCGGTCTCCGTATTTTCTTCCACGACCTCGTGAAGCTCCTCGAGACTGGCCTCCGTTTTCTCTTCTTCGAAACCGATAATTGATTTCAATTGGTTTATCATAATCTCTATGGATTTCTCCAAGACTTCACGCGGAGTAACGGTGCCATCGGTTTCAATAAAAATCCGCAGTTTGTTGAAGTCCGTTCTGTCCCCTACTCGCATATTCTCCACCTCGTAATTGGCGCGCTTGACGGGAGTGAAAGCCGCGTCAAGAGCGATGGTTCCAATTTCAACTCTCTCTTTTTGGATTGTTTCTTTGGGAACATAGCCAAGTCCTTTTTCAATCATCATGTCTATCTGAAGAGTAACGCTCTTGTCGGTAACATTGGCGATATATTGTTCGGGATTCAAAACTTTAACCTGCCCGGGAACGACAATGTCTCCAGCCGTTACGAGCTTCAGGCCTTTTTGTTTGATGCTGGCTGTCTGCGGTTCGTCCGTTAAAACTTGAAATCTGACCTTTTTCAAATTCAAAAGAATGGCGATGACATCTTCTTTAACCCCGGCGATGGTTGAGAATTCGTGTGGGACATCATTGATTTTGACGGAAGTAACGGCGGCTCCCGGCAGAGAGGAATAGATTATCCTTCGAAGGGAATTACCCAAAGTGTGGCCGTAGCCGGGGTAAAGTCCGTCTATTTCGTATGTTCCGCGAAAGTCGTCTTCGCTGATGATTCTGGGCTTTGACGGTAAAATTATTTTTGTGTCGGGCATTGTTTTTTTGAAATTAATATTTATTAAAACTTATAAAAACTACTTGCTATAAAACTCTATGACCGTATTCAAATCCAGAAGGGATTCACCCGCCGACATTTTCGGACGGCCGGAAATAAGAGCTTCTCTTTTCGGCAAATCAAATTTAATCCAGGCGGGAATGGCCCCGCCGTCTTTTATTTTTTCATCTAGATTGACAAAAAAACCTTTGTTTTTGCTTCCCTCTCTAATGCTTATTTTATGGCCCTTTCTGAGACCAAATGACGGAATGGTAACTTTCCTGCCGTCAACGGTGATGTGCCCGTGGGAGACCATTTGCCTGGCCATTCTCCGAGAAGGCGCCAGAGAAAGTCTGTAAACGGTGTTATCAAGCCTTGATTCAAGAATTTCATAAAGAGCTTCCTTGGCCTCTTTTCCTTTTTTTGAAACGGCTTCTTTGACGATATTTTTGAACTGTTTTTCCGAGATGCCGTAAGTAAATCTGACTTTCTGCTTTTCCAGAAGCTGTTTGCCGTAATCGGAAAGAACTTTTCTCCTTTTTTTGCCTTTGCCGATGTTGCGGGATTTTTTGGATTCTGAAAGAATATATTTTTGAGTCTGGCATTTCTCGTAAATGTCAGACCCGAGCCTTCGGCAGATTTTGAATTTCGGACCCGTTTTCATTGATGTGTAATAATAATCGGCTTATTAATGTTTGACTAGACTTTTCTCGGCTTTTTAGGCTTGGGCCCGCCGTGCGGAATGGGAGTTTCGTCTCTGATGGATTTCAAATTTATGCCTTTACCGGTAAAAGACCGAACCGAGGACTCGCGTCCGGAACCGACTCCTTTGATAACCACCTCCACTTCTTTCAGACCCATCAGTTTGGCCTTTTCCCCGATGACATCCCCGACCTGGGCGGCGGCAAAGGGAGTTCCTTTCTTCGCGCCCTTAAAACCGAGGGCCCCGCTTGAAGACCAAGCCACCACCCCTCCTTTGAGGTCGGTCAACATAACTCTGGTGTTGTTGTAGGAAGCCCTGACATGCAAGATGCCGGTCTCCATTTTTTTTCTCGGCAATTTTGAAAGAGCAACCGCTTTGGGGTCTTTGTTCTGTTCTCCTCCCGTTTTTTTGATAATTCTTTTCTTGCCCATGATTATTTTTTCTCTACTTTGACTTTGCCGGAGCCCATGGTTTTCCTGGGTCCTTTTCTGGTTCGGGCGTTGCTTTTGGTTCTCTGCCCCCGAACCGGAAGATTTTTAGAGTGCCTGATTCCTCTGTAACTTTCAATGTCTTTCAGTCTTTTGATGTTTCCGGCGATTTCTCTTTTCAAGTCTCCTTCCACTTTTATGCTGTTTTCTATCATTTCTCTGATTTTATTTTCTTCGGCCGGAGTAACTTCCTTTCCCTTCTTGCCGAGAGGAATGCCCGCCTTATCCAAAATTTTTTTAGCCAAAGGACGGCCGATGCCGTAAACGGAAGAGAGGCCGATTTCAAGCCTTTTGTTGTCCGGAATTGTAATACCCGCTATACGCATTTTTTTATTGATTCAAAATCTAAAATTCAAAGGTCAAAATTTATTTCAACTATTATATATTTCTTTTAAGACTTTTGTTTTTTAATCGTATTTTTGACTTTCCCTCGGCTTGAGCTCGGGACGAAAGTTAATCTTTGGCCTTCAGCCGTTTGTAGTAATCAACCCTGGCGCTGTTTGTGCCTGGGATTACTGCTGCAAATGACATGAATACGACCCTTCCTTCGAACGGTCTTGCAATTTTTACATATTCTTTTAACTGAAGCTTTGACTTTCATCTGACTATAAATATCCTTCTTGAAAAATATTTTTTACAATCTTTTGACAATCCTTCCTTTTCCTCCGTAGGTGTCAAGTTTAACTTCTACCTTGTCACCAATGAGGACTCTTATCCTGTGGACTCTCATTTTACCGCCAAGATAAGCCATTTCTTCTCGTCCATCGTCAAAAAGCACGCGAAAAATGGTGTTAGGGAGCGCTTCCGTCACTGTCCCCACTTCATTTTTATCTCTGTCTTCTTTATTTGCCATCAAGCACGAAGAGTCTCTGTAAAAGACTCGCAGGGGTCATCTTAGCTTTTAAAGGCATTAAAGTCAATACTTTTTTTGTTCAGTTAATCATATGGGGGGGGGATTGTACTCATTTTCACTCCTCTACAAAAGTAGAAATTTAACATATTGATTCAACTCAATTTGGCGGTTCAACCGCCACTGATCTAACCGCCACCAATCTAATTGAATATATTGGTTTAACTACTACAGTTAACTGTAGTAGTTAAAATGGACAAAAGTAGAAATTGAATATTTGATTCAACCAATCTTTTGGGAAAAATTATTTCAAAACAATCTCAATTTTGACTTTGTTGGGATTATCGTCCACGCTCCTTTTCCAAAACGGCCTGGGAATAATTTTAGCTCCTTCAATGGAGGGATATTTTGAGAGAATGCTGTCCAGCCTCTTTTTAGGTTGTCCGAGCAAATCTTTAATTAGGGAATCTTCGTCAAATTTCCAAATTATTTTCGCGTTGCCATCCAAAGAAAAATCAATGCTTTCGGCCGATTCAACACCCGAGTAATTCTTATCCAAAAGAACAAACTTCAGGCCGTCATAGTTTTTGATTTCAACCGGCAGATTGTCGTAAGAGGAGACGGCGCTCCGGGCGGCAAATTCGGCAAAATCGTTTTCATCAAAAATGATTCCAAGAAGAGTAACCTTCTCGGTAACAAAGACGCTTTCTTCAGAGGCGCCGGATGTTTCTGTCTGGCTTTTTGTAAGATAGGCTCCGGGAAGCAAGACAAACCCCTCGGGCTTCTCGGACATCGCCTCTGTCAGTATTTCGGCCTGGAGCCTTTTCTCCAAGTCGGCGCTTACTCTCTGGAGTTCTTCGGGCGAAGTTTTTTTGACATTGCCTTCCATTCCTCCGGTCATCGGAGTTTTGCTTCGAGCGTAAAATTTGCCGTATCTTGGGTCGCCTTTAAGCCCGGGGATGGTGAAATCGGAAAGAGCGATGTTGTATTCCTCGCCCGTCTCATCGGCGTAAACTTTAACCGAAAGACTGCCGGGAACCGTTTCTCCGCCCGTTGTTTTCCTGCCCGGAACGTTGACCGCGTTTTTGATTCTGTAAATAAGCCCGGTCGGCGTTTCAAAGCGAGTATCGGCGATGAGTCTTTGGCCGGCCGAGCTGTAATTGTTATAGATAATTATTTCGCCGAAGGCTTTCTCGGAGACAAATTCCTCGCTTACGGCCGGAGCTTCGGCGGAAGCCTCTCTTGTAACAGTCATCAGATTAAATTTAAGCTCGCCTGACTGGGGTTCTTCAAAGGCCGTAAAAGAGCCGTTCAGAAAGACATCTTCTTGTTTGGGGGTTATTTTAACCTTCGTCCCGGAAAAGAAAGCCGAAAGAACCAGAAAAAGGACAAGAACGGAGGAGGCGGCCAAAAACCAAATGCCGAAACGGGATTCTCTTGCTCTTCTGAAATTGCCGGAACCCAAGTCGGAGCTTTTCCCGATCGGCCCCCCGCGAATAAGTTTTCTTGTGGGTTTTGACTCTCGGGATGATAACGGAATTCTCCTGATGCTTCTTCCGGACCCGGAGACAACATCTTGAAGCGGTTTGTCAGGCATGAATATTTTTACTTATTTAATGATTTTAAAACTCTTGGCCGGAAACGGGAAGAAGAAACCGGCTTTCTTTGAAACGCTTGATTGAAGGATATTTTCCTTTTCCTCTTCCGGTCTTCTCTTATTTTACTTGACTTAGCCGTTAAGTTCAAACACCTTTTTGAAGAACAGGGAAATAATCCCTAAAAATGTGTCTTTTTTATTGCTTTCAAACTCGACAAAAGAGCCAAGGCTGGAGGAATTGATGAAGCTTACTATAAATGAGCCCTCCGTCATGGTATGCTCCGCATATTTTTCGCTCTTGATGACCTCTCCGTACCAGGAAGAAAAATCGTCATCGGCGGTAAAAAAAATAGTTGAGGGCAGAGACAGCCCATCGGAAAGAAAGTCCAGAGATTTTTGAAATTCTTGAAGCCACAAACTTCTGTGTTTTTCAATTTTTTTCCGCAAGGCTTCTTCGTTTGGCTTTTTAAGGGAGCTGCTGAAAAGAAGTCTTAATTTTGAATGGGCTTCACCGGATTCAATTTTCAGGTCTTTTGCCAATCCGCGGATAACGGAGTTTTTGCCCTGCGGAAAAGAAATAGTCTTTACAATGTTTTTTTCTCGGATTAAAGAAACATCCGTCACTTCGCCGGTAATGTCCAAAAGCAGAAAATTTGAAACCCTGTCATACATGTCTCTGGCGGCGGAAAAAGAAACAAGGCCGAAAGAATGATAGGCCAGATTTTCAAGATGAAAAAATTCCAGAACAAGGTCTTCAATGTCGTCCAAAACGCTCTTTTGCGACATACTTAAAAAAACGGAAAGTTCAACGCTTTGGCTTTCTTTTCCGAGAGGTTCGTCCGTTTTATATCCGTTCAACCGGATATCAACAATCTTTTTTTCTATTATTTCCGATTCTTGTTTTCTGTCTGAACCGTATTTCGCCAAACTTGAGTCTTCAAATCTTTTTTCCGCTTCCAAAATATTTTTTGACAAAAATTCTTCCGTAACCAAAAACGGCTTCTCTTTTTCTATCTTGATAAAATCGGTTTCCGAAATAAACCAGGGCGAGGCTAGAGAACAAAGAGCGCGGCGGAAAACGCGGAGATGGCCGGAGTTCGCCAGGATATTTTTTCTCAAATCTTCAAGAACAAGGCCGAGAGATTTGTACATCTCTTTTTTGAATCTGGCCCCCTGAAGGTTCTTCTGAAATTTAATATCTTCTCTTCTTGAGTATAAAATTTTTGGATTTTTTTGCGGAGAAAATTCCAGAAGAGCGCCGGCCACACTGCCGGAACCGATATCAAAAATCAGGGCCGTTTCCTTTTTATTCTTGTCGCCAAAAAAGCCGAAAAAATTAAACATAAGTTAAGTATAAAATAGAAAGTTTAAAGTAGAAAGTTCGGGAAGAAAAACTCATTGAAAAAATTTGGAAACCGATTTTCAATTCGGAATTTTGAAAAAAGATGAGAGTTAAGACAAAAATTCAAAACAAAAACCCGCGGAGCCTGGCGCTCTGCGGGACCGCGAATGTTTCCATTCGGCTTGGTCGACTTGTCGCCGACCCAAAGAACTCGCGTCCGGGTTGGAACCCGGCCAACTCCCTCGGCCTTTCCACGCGGGGGTAAAGGCAAAGATCTACGCTGGCCGAGCCCAACCTCGGGGGGGTGGCCCCTGGGGGGGCCATCCCTCGGGGGTGTGGCTAGCCCGAGGGACAATTAAAATTAGCATTAAAATTTAAGATAGGCAAGCAGGCGACAAGCAGATAAAGGAAAAGTCCGGGCTACAATTGATATTGAAAGACTAACGCTTAGTGTCAACACTAAGTGTTGGTCTTTGTTTGAAAACCACTCTCTAATTTAAAATCGCTTTGATTCTTCTTATTCCGGCCGAAGATGCTTCTTCTTTTTTTATAATAAAGCGTCCGCCGGCGCGGAGAAGCTCGCTTGTATTTTTGACATGCGGACCGCCGCAAAATTCTTTTGAGATGACGGCACCGTCTTTGTCTTTGATGAAAAATACGCTGACAATGTCGGGATACTTTTGCCCGAATTCCATTTCCGCGCCTGATTTTTCCGCTTCCTCGCGCGGCATCTCTTTTTTGACGACGGCAAAGCCTTTTTTAATCCATTCATTGACCTGGTTTTCAACTTGTTTTTTTTCTTCTTCGGTCAATTTTCTCTCAAAGGAAAAATCAATACGCAAGCGCTCGGGAGTGATATTGCTTCCCCGCTGTTTAACCTCCTTGCCCAAAATTTTTTGAAGGGCGGCCAAGAGAAGATGATGCGCCGTATGCAGTCTGATTGTCTTCTCCGACGTATCTCCGAGTCCGCCCTTGAACTTCCCCGCTCCCGCAGTTCTTGACTTTTCTTGGTGTTTCTCCAATTCATTTCTAAATTCCACCGCGTCAACGGCAACTCCTTTTTCGAGAGCAAGCTCATTGGTGAGCTCAAAAGGAAATCCGTATGTTTGATAAAGATTAAAAGCCTCTCTGCCGGATATCCCATCCCCGGAGAGCTTTTCAAACTCCTTCAACCCCCTCTCAAGTGTTTTTTGAAACTGCATTACTTCCTCATCTATTGCGCCCCGCGCTCGAGCTTCCGTTTCTCTTTCAAGATATTCGCGGTCCTTGAAATATTCCGTCTGTTTGAACATATCAAAGATTTTATTTTCAACATCTCTAAAAGTATTTGCGTCAAGCTTCATTCTAAGTTCGCGCGCATGGCGTACGGCGCGCCGAATAAGGCGGCGAAGGACATACCCTCGGCCGATGTTTGAAACGCTAACGCCGTCTGCCGCGAGAAAGAGAGCGGCGCGAATGTGATCGGCAATAACCCTGCGGGAATGCTCGGCGCCGGCGGGAAGAACTCGAAGTATCGGCTCAAACAAGTCGGTTTCGTAAATATTATCTTTGTCCTGAAGCACTACGGCAAGCCGTTCCAGCCCGGCGCCCGTGTCAACATTTTGTTGTTTTAACTTTCCGACGACCTTGCCGTTCTTTTTTTCATATTCAATAAAGACATCATTCCAGATTTCAACGACTTTCTGTTCCGCCTCCGCCCGTTCAAATTGCTCGGGCGCAAGATCCCCAAGAGTGCCGGTGACATCGTAAAACATTTCGGTATCCGGACCACAAGGGCCGTTGTCTCCCGGACTCCACCAGTTGTCCTTGGCGCCTCTGAAGTAGATTCTGTTCTCGGGCGCTCCGACTGACTTCCAAATTTCAAACGACTCTTCGTCGCGCGGCGCATTTTCGTCTCCGGCAAAGACCGTTACATAGAGCCGTTTGGGGTCAAGTCCAAACCCTTCTTCTTTTGACATTAAAAGTTCGTAACTCCACGAGATTGCCTCTTTTTTCCAATAATCACCGAGCGACCAGTTGCCGAGCATCTCAAAAAAAGTCAGGTGCGTTTTGTCCCCCACTTCTTCAATGTCTTTGGTTCTTAAAACTTTCTGCACATTGACAAGCTTTGGCCCTTTCGGATGTTTCTCTCCCAGAAGATACGGAACCAGAGGCTGCATGCCGGCTGTGATAAAAAGCGTTGAAGGGTCGTTTTCCGGCAATAAAGAGGCGGAGGGAATTATTTTGTGCCCTCTTTTTTCAAAAAATTTTAGAAATTTTCCCCTGATTTCGCGATGAGTCATCGTTTCTAGATTAAGCCGGTTTCCGTATAGTAGGCAATCTCAAGGAAGAAGCCCGCGACCATCAGCAAAACTCCGACAATACCCCAAAATTTTTCATTTCGAATGGAGTGATAGACTTTTTTGTCAAGTTTATGCTCTTTCATTATGCGGACATGAACGGCCACGACGGAAAGACCGATAATAACTTTGCCCAAAACTCCGGCCAAAAGGCCCCAAAACAGAAGGTTCATAATTTACAAAGAAAAAATAATTATAAAGACATAGAGAAGGATGAAGGCCCAAGGGATTAAAAGGCTTATTCTAAAAAAATGGTATTTGAATCCTTGGTGTTTCGTTTTTAAAATTTCCCATTCCACGCCATAAAGAGAGAGCGGGAGATTTTCTTCAACATAGTTGATTATTTTCTGTTTGACGATGCTTCTTTGTTTGTAGGAAAAAACAATGGCCCACCAGATAAAGCAAATCATTATGCCGATGAAAGGGATGGCCACCTGCCCGCCGTTCTGGATGAAAGGAACTTCTTGGCTAAAAGAAAAACCGAGAGCGGTCAGAAGAAGAGTGTTTAGGGTCAGGAAGTAGCTGTTGAACTTTTGTCTGGCATCGCTGGTGTGGCCGATTGAATTGACATAAATTTGGTATTGCTTCAGATAGTGGTCTCGAAATTTTGGGCCGTAAGAGGCGGATGTCTCCGAGAAAAGCTTGCCAAGAAGATTTTTATCCAGTCGGATGTCTTTCATCTTTCCATTATATTAGACTTTTCAAAACCTCAAAGTCTTTTTTGAGCTCTGTTTTGTTGCCGGCATTGTAGATGGCCACGGCCGGATGGAAAAGAGCCACGATTTTAACCGTTCCGCCCGGACCTTTGGCCTCATAAACTTTTCCGTGCATATCCGTAATTTTGGTGATACTCTCGGTCAGTCCGAATTTGTTCATAATATATTCCATGGCAAACCTTCCGAGAGTGGCGATAACTTTCGGTTTTATAATCTCAATTTGCCGAAGAAGAAAAGGGGCGTAGATTTCTATTTCCGCGGGATGCGGGTCGCGGTTTTGCGGAGGCCGGTCCTTAAGAATGTTTGCGATGTAAACTTCTTCTCTCGGCAGGCCGATATGAAGTAAAAGCTCGTCCAAAAATTTTCCCGAAGCTCCGCAGAACGGAATCCCCGTTTTAGCTTCATTTTCTCCGGGCGCCTCGCCGATAAAAAGAATGTCGGCATCATGGCTTCCCTGTCCGATGACGGGGTGGTATTTATTTTCCAGACGATATTTATAGAGGGGGGAGTTTTTAAGACTTAGAATCTCGTCTCGTATCTCCCGCATTTTCTCTTTTTTATTTTCTTTTTTCATAGATTAAATATGCGCTAAACATTATACAAATTATACAAGATTAACACCCGCCGCATTGACATTCGTTACACTGACATTCGCCGCATTGATATTCGTTACACTGACATTCGCCGCGCTAACATCCGCCACTACACTATTCTAGTATTCTATAGAATACTAGAATAGTGTAGTGGTTTTTGTTTAAAGCTTTTTAAATTTTTTTATAAAATTAACAATCTCTCTGCCGTAAGGAGAGAGCGAGTGGAGCACATTTAAACCTTGATACTTTTTATTTAACAAACCGGCATTGACCAACCGATGGGTGTGTTGGGAAATATTCTTAAAATTGGTTTTTATATTTGATGATATTTGCTCTAAGGTTGCTTCATTCTGTTTGGATACATAAAGTAATATATTTATCCTGTTGTGGTTAGACATGCCCTTAAAGTGTCTTTCCATTTGTTTGGCGGATTTCATGTTTAATTTTAATTTAAAAATTAAATCTCACTATTCATTCTAGTATTCTATAGAATACTAGAATGAATAGTAGTGAAATTGTTGATATCTGATGACGATGCTTGCTCCTGCGACGATGCCTGTTCCTATTTAATCAATGGAACAAAATAAAAGCCTTGAAATCCTTCTTTTTCAATTTCATCCTCTGATTTCTTGCTGATTTTAAGTATGGAATCTCTGACCGGCGCCACCATTATGCCGCCTGCTTTCAACTGCTTGATAAGCTCTTGTGGAATTTCATCATAAGCGGCGGAAACCAAAATTCTGTCGTACGGCCCTCGTTCAGGATAACCAAGGACTCCTTCTTTTGCTTGAAAAATCTCCGCCTTTCTGAAATTGAATTTGCCCAAGTTGGCTCTGCCAAATTCTACTAAATTTGGCTGTCTTTCAAGACCGTAAACTTCACCACTGGGGCCGACGATGTCTCGAATAAGCGCCGTCGTCCAACCAGAGCCTGAGCCAACATCAAGTACTTTCTGCCCTTCTTCTAATTCCAGAAGCTCAAGCATAAAGGCCACGACTGTCGGCTGTGAGATGGTCTGCCCTTCGCCTATCGGTAAAGGATAGTCTTCATAGGCCTCCGGGTAATAATCCGGATGGATAAAAGATTTTCTGTCAATATTCCAAAAAGCCTCCTCAACCTCGGGGGAGAACAAGACTCTCGTTCCCTCTTTTAAATACTTTATTAGATTCTTCTTATCCCCTAACATTTTTATTTATTATAGCAAAAGAAAAAGACGCCGGACCGAAGCCCAGCGTCACGCCTCTCCGCTCCTCACTCGTCATCAATGTTCTGATATGTATGCCCGAATTTGGTTTAGTTTCGGTAAAAATCGGTAATCGTCCAGAAATTTTAAGCCCAAAGCCGGCCAGACTCTCGCCGAGGGGTAAGAGATTAGAAATGACATTCAATGATTCTGTTCTTAAACGACCACTCCTTCTTTTTTAAGTAGTCCGGCCTTCTCCCCTTTCAATCCATTGTAGCCGCCAAGCTTGCCATCGGAACGAATCACTCTGTGGCACGGCACGCTCTTGTCTAAATTTTTTTTCATCAAATTGCCAACGGCGCGAGAGGCGCCCGGACTGCCCGCTCTTATCGCCACTTCTTTATATGAAAGAGTCTGTCCTTTTTTGATACCTTTGACCGTTTTCAGGACTCTTTCAGAAAAGAGTGTCGCTTTTGTCTTCATTTTTATTTTCTTTGTTCTGATTGATAACTTCCAGAACGGCATTTCGATAAAGGCAATATTCGCATTCTTTTCCGGCTTGAGGAATATTATTATCGTCAAGGATTTTCTTGATATCTATTAAAGTTTTTTCCACCCACGAATCGTCGCCTTCATAAGGAATGACCACGACATCAAACTCCAACTTGCCGTCAAAAGCTTTCTCATCGCGTCTGCCGTTGGCATAAACAAAATAACCCGTTTTTGAAACACTGAATCCGTTTCGACGCAAAAGCCACTGATAAACTTCCATTTGCCTTTTGTATCCATCCTGCCAATCGGCATCAAGGTTGACATCCGAATCTTTGCTTGTGGCTTTGTAGTCAACAACATAAAGCTCTCCGGTCTTCGGGTTTTGCCAGATGTCGTCCACGCCGCCTGAAACACGAAAGCCCGTTTTTTCATGAAAATACTCCACGCCGCCGCGAAGCGAGTCGCGCCATTGGTCCATTTTTTCGTGAGAAAACGGAATGGCCTCTATGCCGTATTTTTTCATCAAGGGATGGGCCGATTTTTGTTTTCGGTGAAAATCAAATTCTTTTTTCAGCAGGTGGTCAACGGCGGCATTCAAAGAAAAAGGATAGCCCCGCGGCCTGGCCGTCCCTAATTTATTGTCAATATAAAAACAGCGTGGGCACTCCACGAACAAGTCAATTTTTCCGCGGCTAAGGCGCCAGTTTTTGCCTCCGTAGTTCCAGTTTGGATTTCTGTGAGGTTTATAAAATTGAGACATCAAGGCTATTCTAACACGAAAGAGTTCCTAACCAAGTTTCAAAAATTTGTTATAGAGCGAGGCAAAAGAGATGCCGATAACAAAAGCGCCGACAAAAGCCCAAAGAGCTCCGATAAAAGAGCCCGGCAAAGTCGGTTCAAAGCCCGGGTAGATTCCTTCAAGAAAAGTTACCAGTTCTCCGGCATAACCGAAGGAAGAAAGAAAACCCAAAAGAAAAACGACGACGGCCGAAACAATGCCGAGAGAGAGCCCAAAAGCTTTGACATTTATTCTTCTTAACATTTCCAAATTGTATTAAAAAAAACGGGCAAAGCCGAGCTTTGCTGTGGAAAGTTTCGCTTTCGGAGATTTAAAGTTTTCTAAAATTCCCGAGGGATGACCGAGGTTTTGAATTCAGCGTAGATAATATCGCCGTTTCTGTCCGAAAGAGGCAAATCTTTCTCCAGGTCAAAAACCCTATTGGTGGGCAGATTACTGTCCTCGTTATAGAGGCCGGCGTAATATGCCCCGCCCTCTACCGTCCCGCGCAGAAGTTCCACGACGCCCGCCGTCTCACCGGCATCAAAGAGGCCGGCCCCTAAAATGTTCCCGGGCTCTCCATTGTTGTTTTCAATGATGACGACCCACAAAGGCCCGTCGGTAAAAATTTCATCAACAAAAACGCTCTTACCCGGTGCTTGATTCAAAACCGTCAGGGAAAAACTTTGTAAAGCCGGCGGGGTCGCGGTTTTTTCTTCTTTTTCAGCGGTTTCAGCGGTTTCAGCGGTTTTATCATTTTGGTTCTCCGAAGATACTTTTCCGTTTCTTTCTTCCAAAATTGCGCCATCTTCATCGCCCTTCCCAAGTTTGCCGGCATCTTGGGCCCTGAAAGAAAGCCAAGCCAAGCCAAAACCGAAAACAAAAGCCACGGAGGCAATTATGAGATACCTGAATTTTTGCTGACTTTTGTTTCCTTCTTTCATCATTTGGTTGTATTCGCTTTGATAATCCATTTTCCCAAAAATCAAAAATCAATTTCATAAAAGCCGGTATAATTATACCCCTGTCAAGGCATTGCCAACAAGCTAAAATAATCTTCCGGTTGAGAGTAAAATTTCAGCTTGCTCCGAAGAAAGGAACGCAGATTTTGTTTATTTCGTCCATAACCATATCAAATTTTTGACCCCCGATACCGGCCTCTTTCAGTAGAGAGGAGTTATCTTTAATATCCCGACAGAGAACTCGGCCGGTGCCAAGAAGCGACTTTTTCTCGCCTCCGGAGAGAGTGGTCAGAGCGGTCAAAGGATGAAGAGCCGTTTCTTCTATCAATTTGACAAGACTTCCCCGGCCCGGCCGGGACCAACTTGTCATTTCAAGGCCGGCGCATTCTCCGTATTGATAGGCGTTTGTCGTAAAACTTGTGTTGGTAAAGATAGAACACCGATGTTTCTGTGATGCTTTCAACCGGCCGTCAAATTTATTAGCCAAAAGGTCGTCATAACGAGCCCTGACATAGAGAGCGACTTGAAGATCGGAGCGCGCGCCCAGGGCATTATGGAATTTGGCCTCTATAATTAAAAGTTCGTTTTCTTTCTCGGCCACGACATCAATTTCGTGGCTGGCGCACTTGCCGAATATTGTAATGTCGGTCTCCGCTTTGTATCCTTTGGAGCGGAAAATTTCCGCTAAAAAAGATTCAAAGGGGAATCCGGACGGCCCTAGTTCCAAAACGGCTCTTTTAAGCGAATACCTGGCCGCGACGGGTTTCTGGCCTTCTTTTTTTAAAATCTCAAACGCATGTTTGTATATTTCGCTTGTCGTCATCTCCGGCTTGAGCTCCAAGACGACATGCCGAACGATGTAATCTATCATTTTTTCTTCGGCTCCGGCGTTTCTCAAAGATCGTTCCAGCTTTTCAGACTTGAACTCTTCCTGTTCCCCATCGGCTTTAGTGATTAACATAACCGAATTATAGCATCAAAAAACGGAGGATGAAATTTATGAATAAAAACAATTTTTCTCCGGAGTTGATATCAGATTTGATAGGCACAAGCTTTTCAGAGAAGCGACTATCGTAAGTTGGAAGTCATCTGATTATTCCTCCTCCCAGACATTCTTCTTTGTCGTAGAAAACTATTGACTGGCCCGGAGTAACACTTTCTTGAATGTCATCAAATTTGGCTTGCCAGCCATCGTTTGCGTCAAAAACCCGGCACTTCCGCAGATTCTGCCTGTACCGAAGACGGGCCTCTATTTTCTTTTCCTCGTCCGGCGGGCTTCCTATCCAATTTACATTTTTCATCAAAATGGTATCCGTAACGGATTCAAAATTTTCTTTTTTAACTTCGTTTGAAACAACCAGAACATTCTGCAAAATATCTTTTTCCACGACATAGTAGGGTTTATCGCGCGGAGTTTTTTTGGTAATGACAAATCCCTTTCTTTCTCCCATGGTGTAAAGAAAGACTCCGTCGTGATAACCGATGACTTCCCCACTTTCGTTCAAAACATCTCCTTGTCTCTCTTTTATGTATTCTTTCAAAAAATCCTTCATATCAATCTTTCCGACAAAACAAAGACCTTGGCTGTCTTTTTTGTCCGCCACGGGCAAGCCCCTTTTCCGAGCTTCTTCGCGAACTTGTGATTTTTTCAAATATCCGATGGGGAAAATTATTTTCTCCAGTTGCTTCCGCTTTAGAGTCCAGAGAAAATAGCTTTGGTCCTTGTTCTGATCGACACCTTTTAGTAACTTATACCTTTTAGATTTGAGATTTGAGATTTGAGATTTTCCGGCATAATGCCCCGTGGCTACAAAATCGGCTCCTTCTTTTGTCGCCTTATTTAAAAAGGAACCGAATTTAATGTACTTATTGCACATCACATCGGGATTCGGCGTCCTGCCGTCTTTATATTCTTCTATCATATAATCCACGACTTCTTTCTTATACTCTTTTTCAAAATCATATGTCTTAAAAGGAATGCCCAAACGAACCGCCACTCTCATAGCGTCCAGTCTCTCTTTTTTCCAGTCGCAGAAGGCAAAGTCCGGTTGCCAAACCTTGATAAAGACGCCGACGACATCAAAACCTCCCTCCTTCAAAAGAGCCGCCGAAAGCGAAGAGTCCACTCCCCCCGACATTCCGACGAAAACCCGTTTTTTGTTTGTCAGCGCGGTTATTGGCATAAATTTTAACATTATCATAACAAAAAGTCTTCTACTCAAAAAGGATAAATATCTTCATTCTTTTGCCGGGGTGTACGCCTTTTGAACTTGCCAAAATAATACATACCATAATATGTACTACAGTTAACTGTAGTACTTTGTAGTATATATTATGGTATGTAGTACAGTTAACTGTAGTACTTTAATATATTGCAGTACTTTGAGTTTGGAAGAAATTCGCCTGTCATTGACTAACGATACGCGCCCTTCTATACTTCAGTTTGTCCGCCAGAGGTGGATTTTACAAGCTAATTTTATAAAGTGGGGCTAATCCCTTCCGACCTCAAATCAGAAAACCCGCAGGCGGAGGAAACCCTGTTCAAAATTATGGAAAAAGAAAAAGAGCGCCGCAGAGAGAAGGTTTTGAAGTCGGCGGAAGCAAAGCCGACAGCGGCAAAAAACCCAAAGGCCGACACTCTGATGGGAAAACTTTTCTCCGAGACACACGCCAGACCGGAAGAGGGAGATTTGGTGGAAGGGCCGGTTGCGGAAAAAGGCAAATCTAAAGTTTTCATTGACCTGAAACCTTTTGGCATGGGTATTATTTTCGGAAGAGAATATATCAATGTCCGCGATATTCTGAAAAAGACAAGTATCGGCGATAAAATTACCGCCAAGGTTGTGGAGGCCGAGAACGAAGACGGCTACATTGAATTATCTCTAAAAGAAGCCAGACAAGCTATCATCTGGGACGAAGCCGAAGAAGTTATGAAAGAAAAAAGAATTTTGCTTCTCTCGGCCAAAGAAGCCAACAGGGGCGGACTTATAATAGAGTGGCAGGGTATTCAGGGGTTTCTGCCGGCCTCCCAACTTAAAACCGAGCATTACCCCAGAGTGGAGGACGGAGATAAAGACAAGATACTGGAAGAACTGAACAAGCTCGTTGAACAAAAAATTGAAGTCTCTATCATCGGAGTTGAACCGAAAGAAAATAAGCTAATCTTCTCCGAGAAAGGTCCCGAACAGAAAGAGAAAAGAAAAATTCTTGACAAATATGAACTTAATGACACGGTGGAGGGAGATATTACCGGTATCGTTGAATTCGGAGTTTTTATAAAAATTGAGGAGGGGCTGGAGGGGCTGGCTCATATCAGCGAGCTCGACTGGGGCTTGGTGGAAGACCCGAAAGAACTCTTCAAAGTCGGCCAAAAAGTCAGAGCTAAAATTATAGAAATAACCGATGATAAAATTTCTCTTTCTATCAAACAGCTCAAACCGAATCCGTGGGAGAAGGCCGACAAAAAATACAAGACCGGACAAAAAGTGGAAGCGGTCATCATCAAGTTCAACAAACACGGGGCTTTGGCTTCCGTGGAAGAAGGAGTCGCCGGACTCGTTCACATCAGCGAATTCGGGGGCGAGGAAAAATTAAGAGAATCGCTGGAGTTGGGGAAAAAATATTCTTTCATCATTAACATCTTTGAGCCGGCCGAACACAAAATGACCCTGTCGGTGGCCGTGAGAGACGCCGCTTTGAAATAATCGGCAAAAAACGACCGAGGAAAAACGGGAAATTATTTATTCAATCTGTTTTTCTCAATTCCAATCGGTTTGGGCCAGCTCCCTGCCGTCTAAAATTATGGAACGAAGAGCTTCCGAAATATCCTTGGCAACCTTTTTTATCTTTTTCCGCTCCGCTTCTTTAAATTCTCCGATAATAAAATTCAGGACGGCTTTTTCTCCTTTGGGTTTCTTCACTTTTCCAGATAGTGTGGAAGGGCTGATGCCAACCTTGATTCTTAAAAACTCATTTGTTCCGAGCGCTTTCTTGACCGAGCGGACTCCTTTGTGCCCGCCGCTTCCTCTATTATAGACAATCTTGAATTTCCCCAAAGGCATATCTAAGTCGTCATGGATGACGACAAGGTTTTGAGCCGCTTTTTTGCTTTTTATGAGCGTGGAGACAGCCTTGCCGGAATTGTTCATCATCGTATGAGGGCGAAGAATCACAACTTTTTCTTTTCCAATCCGGCTTTCAGAAAGCTCTCCCATGTTCTTCGCGCTTTTTACGTAAGCCCCAAAAGAAAAATCTTTTGCGAATCTGTCCAAGACAATCCAGCCGACGTTGTGTCTGGATTTTTCATATTTTTCTCCGGGGTTCCCCAAACCCGCTATCAGAAACATAAAATTATCATAAACAAAAACCGAGAGGGATGCAAAAGATTCCGAGACTGCGGAAAAAATTCTCTTTTTTGAAAAATTTTGTTACAGAACAAAATTTTCTATTGTGTCAAACGTCTTTCCAAAATATAATGACAGATATATGGAACAGAACAATCTTGACCAACGACAAGATTTTGGGGGGAGGATTTCTAAAAAAGAAAAAGGTCAAGGTTTTTTCTCGGAGATAATAAAGTTTACGCTTCTGGCCGTCTTCTTGGTCTTGCCGTTCCGAATTTTCATCGCCGAGCCGTTTATCGTAAGCGGGAGCTCCATGGAACCGTCTTTCCAAAGCGGCAATTATTTAATTATAGACAAATTAAGCTATAGGCTCGGAGACCCGAAACGCGGGGACGCCATCGTACTAAGATATCCTCTGGATAAATCAAGATTTTTTATAAAAAGAATCATCGGCCTGCCGGAGGAAACGATAACCATGACGGACGGAGATGTCTATATTTCCAAGAACGACGGCGAGAAGGAAGAAAAAATAGAGGAGCCTTATCTTAAAAACAAGACGGTTGAAAATTTCTCCGTTTCTTTGGGAGAGAGAGAATATTTCGTCATGGGCGACAACCGGCCGGTCAGCCTTGACTCCAGAAGCTGGGGAGTTTTGGAAAGAAGTTTCATCAAAGGAAAGCCTGTCTTGAGACTTCTGCCAATAACAAAAGCGGAGGTTAATCCCGGAAAATAAAAACCGCGATGCAAAGATCAAAAAATAAAGAACAGGAGCCGCCGCGACCAATTTTTTGCCGAACCTGCGAGTACAGGGGCTCCTTGCAAAAAGCGGTGGACATCGCCGAGTGTTACGGTTTCACTTTGGTTGAGCCCATAACCATAACAAAAAGACTCCCGACCGGACTGCCCAAATTTAAAAAAGAAGCTTTGCGAGAGAAAGATTTTTCCGACTTCCCAAAAGAATATATGTCAACGCTCAAAAAGTATATTGACGGAGAAATGCATCGTTTTGCCCAGCCGATAATGCTCTGCCATATCAATAAAAGCGAATCAAATTCAACGGAGTTTCGTCTGGAAATAATCGGAACAAAAAAAAGCGTGGCCGAGGCCACCGTCATTCGCGTGGCCGGAGTCATATTGGACGAGCTGGGATTCAAAAATATTCATATCAGGTTAAACAGCATCGGCGATAAAGAGTCCGGAAATGTTTTCTTGAGAGAACTGACAAACTATTACAGACAGCACATCTCGAATCTTTCCCCGGTTCTGCAGAGCCAGATTAAAAAAAACATTCTGAAAATTTATTCAAATACTAGCGAGAAATATCGGGAAATCAATGACAACGCTCCAAAGCCGATTCAATTTTTGACCGAAGAAAGCCGAGGGCATCTTTCGGAAATCTTGGATTTCCTTGAAAATCTCGGTCTGAAATATGAAATGGGAGATGAGCTGGTCGGAACCAGCGCCTGCTTCCCGAAAACTCTCTATGAAATAATTGAAGACGGCAACCGAAAAGAAAAAAACATTCTGGCCCGGGGAGAGAGATACAACCATCTGGCTCAAAAAATCGGATTTAACAGAAAAATTCCAATTGTCGGAATCTCCATACCGATACAAAAAAGGTTCCTCCGAAAAGACCGATATTTAAAAGAAATTTCAATTCGCGAACCAAAAATCTATTTTATTCATCTCGGTTATGACGCTAAAAAAAGAAGTTTGGGAATTTTAGATGTTTTCAGAAAGACAAAAGTCAAAGTCTATCAGTCGCTCTGTAGTGATTCTTTCGCAAGCCAGTTAAGGATGGCCGAACAGACCGGGGTGCCCTACACTATAATTATGGGACAAAAGGAAGTTATGGAAAGTTCGGTTATCTTTCGGGACATGGAGACCAGATATCAGAAAAATATCACTCTTTCGCGTCTGGAAAACTTTCTGAAAGACCTTAAGAGGAAAAAGGTCGTCTAGGACAGGCTAAAAGCTGTTGAAAAAATTTTCGGCTCGTGGTAGCCTTTTTGAGTGATGATAAATGTCAAAGTAAAATCAAACAAAGGAGAAAGCTCCATAAGCCTTCTTAGAAGATTTTCCAAGCGCGTTCAGGGCGCCAGAATATTGGCTAAGGCAAAAAAAATAAGATTCAGAGAAAGGGAGGAGTCTCCGTTTGTCAAGAAAAAAAACAGACTCCGAAATATTGAAAAAAGAAAAAGAGTGGAGAAAATGATAAAAATGGGAATTCCTCCCAAGAAAAAGAAGAGACGATTCTAAAAAAGCCTTATCCACGGGGCTTTTTTAGTTGGAATAGTCTATAATAATTCCCATAAGAGATACCAAACTATGAGTTTGGATTTTTGAAAATGACTAAAAACATCAGAGTTGGAATTGATATAGGGACATACCAGGTTAAGGTTATGATGGCCGGACGTTCGGAGAAAAAGGACGAGCTTCTTAGCATACTCGGGACCGGCTTGGTTGGCTCATATGGCCTTCGCTACGGCTACATTGTAAACAAAGGAGACGTTGTCCGAGCAATCAAAAAGGCCATAGGACAAGCGGAAAAATCATCGGGAAATAAAATAAGGAAAGCTTATCTGGGAATCAGCGGGATAACTTTGGAAGGAACGCAGTCAACGGGCAACGCCGTTATCAGCCGGGCCGACATGGAAATCACGGATTTGGATGTGAAAAAAGCCATAGAGGATAGCGAGCAAAATCTGCTGAAAAAACTTTCTCCCAACAGAAAAATCATCCACACTATCCCCATTGAATGGAAAATAGATAAAAAACTTCTGTATGGAAGACCCTCCGGCATAACGGGAGAAAAACTGGAGGTCAAGACGCTTTCCATAACCTATATGGACCAGCACCTCAACGACCTTATCCAAGCCATAGAAGAAGCGGGGGTTGAGGTGGAAGATGTCGTTGCTTCCCCTATCGCGGCCAGTCTTGTCACTCTGACCAGAACACAAAAAATCGCGGGCAGTGTTTTAGCGAATATCGGAGCGGAAACTCTTTCTTTAATCGTCTTTGAAAATAATCTGCCTATTTCTTTGAAAGTCTTCGCTATCGGCGGAAATGACATCACCAACGACATAGCCCTAAGACTGAAAATCCCGATTGAAGAAGCGGAACAAATCAAGACCGGGCAATTGACCGGAACGCACTATCCTCCGAAAGAGCTGGAGCAAACTATTTCCGCCCGCCTCTTGGATATTTTTGAACTGATTGAGGACCACCTGAAAAAAATCGGGAAAAACGGATTACTGCCGGCGGGCATCATCATGACCGGAGGAACATCAAGTATCAGAACCATAGAAAAGTCCGCCAAAGATTCTCTGAAACTGCCTTCAAAAATCGCCGAAATAAGTTTTAGAAAAGGAAATAAAAACAATTTTATAGACTCGTCCTGGGCTGTAGCTTACGGCCTCTGCGTTTTGGGGCTCTCGGAAGAACCGGAGTCGTTTGGCATAAAAATGGCAAGAAGAACGGGGAGCAGTTTATTGAATTGGATAAAGCAATTCCTGCCATAGACCCGGTTGCCCCTCAAGAATTTGAGTAAAAAACATTTTGAATATAAAAACAAGACATCAAATTATAGAAAAAGTCAAAGGTTTTAATTTTCCGCTTTTGTGTTAAAATTCTGTGAAACAATTAGTGAGAAAAATATCGCTTTTTGCCCCGCGCTTCTTTCTATTTTGAGGAGGCCGGCAGAAAGGGAAGTTTTAATAAGTTTTGAGTTTTGAGAGATTTGAGAGAAAGGTTGAGAAAATTTCTAAAATTCATTATATGCATCAAAAAAATCATCTATGTCTAAAAAAATAAAAAAAGATGTTGAGTCCTTTGCCAGAATAAAAGTCGTCGGCATAGGAGGCTCGGGCAAAAATGCCACAAACCATATGGTTCGCTCAAAGGTCAAGGGCGTGGAGTTTGTCGTGGTCAATACCGATGCCCAGGATTTACATAATTCACTTTCCAAAAGAAAAGTCCATATAGGAAAGCATCTGACTAAAGGTCTCGGAACCGGAATGAATTCGGATACCGGAAAGAGAGCGGCGGAAGAGACAAAAGAAGAAATTCAAGAGGTTTTGAAAGGCGCCGATATGGTATTTATTTCCGGAGGTCTTGGCGGAGGAACATGCACCGGCGCTTCTCCCGTCGTGGCAAAAGCCGCCAAAGAAATGGGCGCTTTGACCGTAGCGGTTGTGACAAAACCTTTTTCTTTTGAAGGCAGTCAAAGAATGCGTCTGGCCGAAAAAGGAGCGGAGGATTTAAAACAAGAGGTTGACGCGCTTATAGTCATTCCAAACGACAGACTTTTGGCCATTGTCGGCAAAGAAACAACCGCCACCGACGCATTTGCCATGGCTGATGAAGTTTTGAGAGAAGGGGTGGAAGGCATTTCGGACCTTATTACAATGCCGGGGATAATCAACGTTGATTTCGCCGATATCAGAGCGATTATGGAAGATGCCGGGAGCGCTCTGATGGGCCTTGGCAGAGCTCACGGGGAAAACAGAGCTGTTGAGGCCGCTAAAATTGCCATTAACTCTCCCCTTCTGGATTTGTCGGTTAACGGCGCGAAAGGAGTCTTGTTTGTTGTGGCCGGAGGCGAGGATTTAACTATGTCGGAAATCCACGAGGCCGCGAATGTTATAACCGAATCGGTTGACCCGGACGCAAAAATAATTTTCGGCGCCATTAAAGACGACAAACTTAAAAAGGGTGAAATAAAAGTAACGGTCATCGCAACCGGTTTCCCCGATGGCATGACGGGCAAGTCTTCCGGGGGAATTTTCCAATTCAGCGGGAAAGACAAAGAGAAGAAAGACTCCCCCGTCATTAAAGAAGAAGAAATCCCGACTAAAGAAAAAAAAGAGGAAGAGGATGACTGGGGAGCCGTTCCGGCATTTTTGAGAAGGGCAAAAAAGTAGAGTCCGTAATTCGCCCGCCCGCAGCACGGGCGGGCTCGCGTCAATATTTTTAATTAACAGAAAAATAGAATTTTATCTTTATGATTTATGATCTCCTTATCATCGGCGGAGGACCGGCCGGAAGCGCCGCCGGCGTATATGCCGCCAGAAAAAAATTAAAGACTCTTTTTATAACTTACGATTTCGGAGGACAAAGCGGCGTTTCTCCCAACATTCAAAACTGGATAGGCACAAAATCAATCAGCGGGAAGGGCTTGGCCGACAATTTGAAAGAGCACCTTTTGGCTTACGCGGGTGATGCTTTGGAATTAAAAGAAAGAGAAAAAGTCTTGAGTATAGAAAAAACCGGAGATGGTTTCAGTGTTGCCACGGAAAATGGCGGGGATTTCAAAACCAAAACTCTTCTCATAGCAACCGGCGCTGACAGAAAGAAACTGCAGGTTCCGGGAGCTTCAAAATTTGAGAACAAGGGCATCACATATTGCGCCACCTGCGACGGCCCGCTTTTTGCCGATATGGATGTGGTTGTCATCGGCGGAGGAAACGCCGGATTTGAGACCGCCGCCCAGCTCTTGGCTTATGCAAAAAGCGTAACTCTTCTGCATCGAGGCCCGGAATTCAAAGCAGACCGGATTACCGTTGAAAAAGTCCTAAAAAATCCAAAGATGAAAGCCATCACAAACGCCGAGACTAAAGAAATTTTGGGAGAGAAATTTGTCTCCGGCCTGAAATATGAAAATCTGGAATCGGGAGAAAAAATGGAACTGAAGACAAACGGAGTTTTTGTAGAAATCGGTCTTATCCCAAATACCGGTTTCGTGGGAGATCTTTTGGAAAAGACACAATATAATCAGATTGTAGCCGACGCCAAAACACAGCGAGCTTCCCTCCCGGGCGTTTGGGCCGCCGGAGATTGCGCAAACGGTCTTTATCATCAAAACAATATCGCCGCCGGCGATGCAGTTAAAGCGCTTGAAGATATTTATATGTATCTCGCCACCGGAGACTAGAGGATTAAAAGCCGTAAAAAAGCAATAAAAGGGCCTCTATAAAACCATCTACACTATTCTAGTATTCTATAGAATACTAGAATAGTTATTCTGATATTTCGCGCCTCCATCATATACATATGGTTGGCCTATCGGTTTAGAGTCAGATCAATCCTTATTATTTATACTCTTTCTTCGTTCAGTTTTTTGACTAAATTCAAGAGATTATTGTAATCATCTCTTTTGGAAATTTTATTTCTTTTTTGGCGTTTGCATTTCAAACATTGATGAACTAAGTACTCCCCGCCCCTTTCTTCACCATAATCAACCGCTTTCATCAGGCCCCCGCAATTTGAAGCTCGGTCCCCGGGATTGACATCAACATGTTTGGAATAAAAACACTCCGGACAATGATTGGTATAGCCATTGCCTTTTATATATAGCTCACAGTTATCGCACTTAAAATCTTCTATCTTGCGCTGAAACTTTCTCATAATACTTAAAAACCGCAATTTATCCCGTAGTGTGTTTTACTTTACTACAGTGGCAGTCATAAATAAAATTCTCTTCTTTTTTTTAAAATTTTGAATTTTTATTTCCACAGAGCCGAGACTAATGTTTTGGTGGGCGAGAGAGGACTCGTCCTGACGGTCTCTAAGCTCAAACTTCGCGCAAAGCGCTCGTTTTCACTAAGAGCCACGGGACACGGCTCGGCGGCGCTCCCTGCGGTCGCGGCTTCGCCCGCCTCCGCCGTTCTCGCCCTTCTCATCCCTACAAAACATAAAGCCTCGACTCTTTCAGAGTCGAGACTAATGTTTTGTGGGCGATGCAGGGCTCGAACCTGCGGCCTCTACAACGTCAATGTAGCGCTCTGGCCAACTGAGCTAATCGCCCTTCGTCTAGGAATTTAATCTGATTACTCTAAATTCTTTTGCCCTTCCAAAATATGGTTCAAGCCGATTTGTTTTCAGGTTCTTTGGCAATTTGGAATGCTCTCGGCTTCAGAATTCATTTTGTCCGCCTGATCCGCCTTCGGCGACGAAAATTCAAGCTATCTTTAGAATACAGCGCCAATTGGAATTTTGCAAAAAATTTGCAAGAAAGAAAGCTCAACCTCGCGACACGTTCCACGCGCTTCGGCGCACCCGTCTCCAGTGAGTTCGCCGCGAAGCGGCGAGGGGTTTTGTGGAGCGCGGCCGCCTTGCGGCCGCGCGCCTGCCCGTCCGAAACCGACAGGCGAAGGCGGGGAGCAACCCTTTCAAATCGTGAAGTTTCTATTGTGATCCGTACCCCATTTAGTAGACACTTTAGAAACACACCTCCTGCCCCCTTGATTGAGTCAAAAGGTGCCTTTTGTACTCAACGGGAGACATCTTGTTCCTAGTCCACTGTTTTCTTTCGTGATTATAGTATTGCATGTATTCGGCGACTTTTAAACGAAGCTCTTCAATGGATTTGCATGATTTGTAGTCCAGCTCATCTTTCATATGTCCGAAGAACGACTCGATTGG
>Ga0210050_1000976_pt1 | contig 33531 bp, 32 predicted proteins | sample CryGey132114_all_FD_185463 | JGI IMG/M metagenome (GOLD analysis project Ga0210050, IMG submission 185463) | Groundwater microbial communities from aquifer - Crystal Geyser CG22_combo_CG10-13_8/21/14_all (SPAdes) (version 2) | ecosystem: Environmental > Aquatic > Deep subsurface > Groundwater ... | reverse complement strand
GATCCGGCTCGGTCAAGAGGGATAACCGCTTGAACACCTATATTAAATTTCTACTTTTGTAGATTAAATAGATTCTCGGAACATTGCCGGCTTGAACACCTATATTAAATTTCTACTTTTGTAGATGGAAAGTAGTAATTTGACATTTGTGTTTATGAGATATACAATAAGACCATATGGCTCAGGATAATTTGGAAAAATTGAATAGAAATGTTTATAATCTTCAAAAGGAGTTAAAAGTGCTTCGTTCTTTTGTTATTGGATGTTTAGGAAAAGACAAAGAAGGAGAATACCATCCGGACTTTGTCAAAAAGATTATTAAAGCAAATTCCGAAGACGCTTCTTTAATATTTAAAGACAAATATTCTTTTCTTAAAAAAATACAAAGTTAAGGTTTAATGCTTAATCTGGTCTATACAAATCGTTTTTTAAAATCGTCTAAAAAACTTCCTTTTCATATTCAAAATAACTTGAGCGGTAAATTGGAAACGCTTCAGAAGAATCCCTTTCACTCATTTTTACATACCAAATCTTTAACAGGGGACTTATCGGGATTTTTTTCTTTTCGGATTACTCGCGATTGGCGGGTAATTTTTTGTTTTGTTGAACCCGAAATAATAAAATTAGTTGAAGTAGCCCATAGAAAGGATATTTATAAATAAAAGACGAACGAGTATAGAATTGGAAGAAGAAATCGAGTATCTGGGGTTTCGAAATTTTTAGCGGCCATGATATAATAAAATAAAAATTGTATGAAAATAATTATTAAGACGACCAATATAAAATTATCGCCGAGCATCACCCAGTATGTGGAAGAAAAAATCGGCGGACTGGAAAAGTTTCTTAAAAACTTTAACCCGGAACTGATTGAGGCCAAAGTGGAAATCGGCAAGACCACCCGCGGCCAAAGGCAGGGAGATATTTTTAGGGTGGAAGTCAATCTCTCGCTCAACGGCAAACTTCTGCGGGCGGCGCAGGTGGAAGAATCTTTGTACGCGGCCATTGACTCGGTCAAAGACGAGTTGGCGAGAGAAATTAAACATTATAAAGAAAAAGAAGCGACCAAATTTGTCCGGGGCGCGCGCTCATGGAAGAAATTCTGGCAGGTTAATCCGCTGGCTCGCTTTCGCGCTTCTGGGGTGTCTAAGATTCTTCGGAGAAAATAAATCAATTGATTTTTTGCCGATTTTAGTTTAAATTAGAAGTAGCCATCCGGCTACTTTTAATTATTTTTCTAAATGTCTATTTTCACTAAAATATTAGGTAATGCCGCCGAAAAGGAGTTAAAAAAGGCAAGATTGTTGGTTGAAGAAATTAACCAGCTTGAATCCAAATTCAAGTCGTTTTCTAGCGAACAATTTAAAGAAAAGACCGCTGAATTTAAAAAGCGTCTTAATCCGTCAGCCGGCGGAAAAGAAACGCTGGATGATCTTCTGCCCGAGGCTTTTGCGCTGGTCCGCGAAGCGGCTAAACGAACTCTTGGTCAGCGCCATTTTGACGTTCAAATGGTCGGCGCCGTCGTCCTGCACCAGGGCAAAATCGCCGAGATGAAAACCGGCGAAGGGAAAACCCTGGCGGCGACGCCGGCGATTTATTTAAACGCTTTGTCCGGCCAAGGAGTCCATGTCGTCACGGTCAACGATTATCTTTCCCGCCGCGACACCAACTGGATGGGCCCGGCCTATCGTTTACTCGGACTTTCCTGCGCTTGCCTTAATCACGAAAAGGCCTATCTGTTTGAACCAAAGTCGTCTCCCGACAAAAATGAGGTAACGGTAGAGATGGAGAATCTAAAATTAGTTACGAGAAAAGAGGCCTATGCGGCCGATATCACCTATGGCACCAACAATGAATTCGGCTTTGATTATCTGCGCGACAATATGGCGCCTGCTTTGGATTTGATGGTTCAAAGAGAATATCATTTCGCGATTGTGGACGAGGTGGACAGCATTTTGATTGACGAGGCCCGAACGCCTCTGATTATTTCCATGCCCGACGCTGAGTCAACTAAAATGTACGAGCAGTTCAGTCAGATTGTCCCGCGACTGAAAGAAAACGCCGATTACAATCTGGACGAAAAAGCCCGGACCGCCACCTTGACCGAAGAAGGAATCGCCAAAGTGGAAAAGATTCTCGGCTTGGGAAATATTTATCAAGAAGGGGGGATTCGCTATGTTCATCACCTAGAACAGGCCTTGAGAGCGCAGACGCTTTTTAAAAAGGACCGCGACTATGTCGTTAAGAACGGGCAGGTCTTGATTGTGGACGAATTTACCGGCCGGCTAATGCCCGGACGGCGCTACTCCGGCGGCCTGCACCAGGCGCTGGAAGCCAAAGAAAGCGTAGTTGTCCAGCAAGAAAGCCGGACGCTGGCCTCAATCACTTTTCAAAACTATTTCCGGATGTATGCCAAACTGGCCGGCATGACCGGAACGGCCATAACCTCGGCGGAGGAATTCCACAAGGTCTATGGTTTGGAAGTAGTCGCCGTGCCGACAAATAAGCCGATGATTCGCCAAGTTTTGCCCGATTCCGTTTACAAAAGCGAACAAGCCAAATTTAAAGCGATTATCGGCGAGATAAAGGAAAGACAGAAAACCGGCCAGCCGGTTCTGGTCGGAACGGTTTCTATTGAGAAAAACGAACTTCTCTCCGCCTATTTGAAAAAGGAAGGAATTCCGCACCAAATTTTGAACGCTAAAAATGACGAACAAGAAGCGCAAATTATCGCTCAGGCCGGCGAAAAAAGCGCTGTGACGGTGGCAACCAATATGGCCGGGCGCGGCGTAGACATCATTTTAGGCGGCCGGCCGGAAGATTCCGCCGAGGATATTTGGCAAAAACTTCACGACGAAGTGGTCAGGTCGGGCGGTCTATATGTCATTGGCACCGAGCGGCACGAAGCCAGAAGAATAGACGACCAGCTGCGCGGCCGGGCCGGCCGGCAGGGCGATCCGGGCTCCAGCCGATTTTTCGTTTCTTTGGGAGACGACCTGATGCGGATTTTCGGCGGCGACCGGATCAAATCGCTGATGGAACGGCTGAAAGTTCCTGATGACCAGGCGATTGAAAATAAATTCATTTCCAAAGCGATTGAATCGGCGCAATCAAGAATTGAGGGCTACAACTTTGACATCAGAAAACATGTCTTGGAATATGACGACGTCTTAAACAAGCAAAGAGAGACCATTTACAAGAAAAGAAAAGAAATTCTAAAAAACAGCAACCTCAAGCCGGAATTTTTAAAGATGGCTGAAAACGAAATTAGGGGCATTGTTAACTTTCACACTCAAGGCGAAATCAAGGAAAAGTGGAATATCAAAGAAATCGGAGAAATCGCCCGGGCGGTTTTCGGCTCGCCCGCTGCGCCGCCGGAAAAATTAAAGGGAATGAAGAGTCCAGAAGAAATCGCCGGCTATCTGATTGATTTAGCCAAAAAAGCGTATGACGCCAAGGAAAAAGAAATCAAAGAGGAAAATATCCGCCAAGTGGAAAAACTGGTTTATTTGAGAAGTTTGGATATGCTTTGGATGGATCATCTGGACGATATGGACCATTTGCGCGACAGCGTCCGCCTGCGCGCCTATGGCCAGAGAGACCCGCTGGTGGAATACAAAAACGAAGGGATAAAATTGTTTCAGCGCCTACTGGCGTTCATTCAGTCCACGGCGGTCAATATGATTTTTAAAGTCAGCTTGGGTCCGGCCTCGCCGGCAGGCAGGCCAGCTCAACCGGTCGGCGAACATACTCATCAATACGAACATAGTTTACCTGCCTCGCCTGCAGGCGTGCCGGCCAGCAAAGACAAAGTCGGCCGCAACGACCCCTGCCCGTGCGGAAAGATAAATTCTAAAACGAATAGACCTATAAAGTATAAGAAGTGTCATGGGAGGTAAAACTATGAAATACAACAAACTCGTCCGGGATAAAATCCCAGAATACATCAAGAGCAAAGGCGGAGCGCCAATTACTCATATTGCTGACGATAAAGAGTATTGGGAAAAACTGAAAGAAAAATTACAAGAGGAGATAAAGGAATTTTCTGAAAGCGAGACCATTGAAGAAATGGCAGATATTCAAGAGGTAATTGATGCGATATGCAGTCATAAAAAATTCGGCAGGAAAAAACTTGAATCAGTAAAAAAGAAGAAAGCAAAAGAACGAGGGGCGTTTAAGAAAAAGATTATTCTAGAGGAATCATAAAATTCCCGCCGGCGTCATTAAAGATTAAAAAGCGCTGCGGGGGATAATATGTCCTTGCTATCTTTCAAAGAACCGAAGAATACCAAAGAGTTTTACTGGACCAACCACATCAAAAGAAAGATGCGCTATTATGGCTTGGGCGAGGGGCGCCTAAAGCGGATTTTGAAAACTCCCCAACGAAAAGAAGAAGGCATCGCGCCGGAGACAATCGCGGTCATGCAAAGCGCCGGAACAAAAAAGCCGACCGAGATCTGGCTAATGTATCAGCTTGCCTTGCGGTCTGCCTCGCGGCAAGGCGGGCTGGTTGGTAAAAAGAAGAAGATGATTTCTGCTTGGCGGTATCCGGGCGTCAGCCCGAAAGGAAAAGAAATTCCTATTCCGGAAGATATTTTAGAGGAGTTAAAAAGAGAGAAAATTTTTGACAAATTTTAAAAAAGGAGGTAGGGTTGAATTGATTAAATATGTCTGTTTTGAATCAATCCAAGTCATTTAGAAATAAAAAAGCCAACTGGGCTGTTTTTGTTATCCTTATCCTCGGCCTTTTGGCAGGATTTTTTGTTTGGCCGCCGTTATGGAACAAACCGGTTGACTGGCTCAATAAACAGGCCGGAACGGAAATATTGCCGCAATTTTTTAATCGGCCTTTTCGGCTCGGGCTTGATTTGCGGGGCGGGACGCACTTGGTCTATGAAGCGGATGTTTCCAGTATTTCCAGAGACGATATTTCGGCGTCGATGCAGGGTGTGCGGGATGTGATTGAGCGCCGGGTTAATCTTTTTGGCGTGGCCGAACCGGTGGTGCAGGTGGACGAAGTCGGTTCCAGTCATCGGCTAATCGTGGAGTTAGCGGGCGTTCGCGACACCCATCAAGCGATAGAGATGATTGGCCAGACGCCGTCGCTTGATTTCAGGACCGAAAAATCCGCCGATGTCAGAAACCAAATTTTATCCGAACAGGAAAAAGTCCGCCAGAAAATTGAAAGCGGGGAAGAATTGACTGCCGAAGACCAAGCGGTCATCCTGATAGACCCGTATTTTGAGCCGACTTCTTTGACCGGCCGGTTTTTAAAGGGAGCGCAATTGACTTCTGACCAGCAAACCCTTCAGTGGCAAGTAGGTTTGGAATTTAACGATGAAGGCAGCCGGCTTTTTGAGGAATTAACCCGACAGAATGTCGGCCAGCGGCTGGCGATTTATCTGGACGGCGCGCCGATCAGCGCGCCCACGGTGCAAGAGGCGATTACTGGCGGCAAAGCGCAGATTACCGGCAATTTCAGCGTCCAGGAAGCGCGCGAGCTGGTTCAACGGCTCAACGCCGGCGCTCTGCCGGTGCCGATTACTTTAATCAGCCAGCAAAATATCGGTTCCGCTTTAGGAGAAAAATCGCTGCGTCAAAGTTTACTGGCGGCGTTGATCGGCATTTTGGCGGTGGCGCTTTTTATGATTGGTTGGTATCGTTTACCCGGATTTTTAGCGGTAATCGCTCTGCTGATTTATACCGCGTTCGCGCTTTTGATTTTTAAACTGATTCCCGTAACCTTGACTTTAGCCGGTATCGCCGGTTTTGTTTTGTCGGTCGGCATGGCGGTGGACGCTAACGTTTTGATCTTTGAGCGGATGAGGGAAGAACTGCGTTGGGGCAAGCCGCTCGCCAGCGCGATTGAAGAAGGATTTAAGCGCGCCTGGACTTCTATCCGCGATTCCAACGTTTCCTCGTTGATTACTTGCGGAGTTTTGTTTTGGTTGGGGACAAGCATAATTAAGGGATTCGCGCTGACGCTGGCAATCGGCATCTTAATCAGCATGTTTTCCGCCATTATCGTCACCCGAAACTTTTTGCGTTTGGTGGTTAATGAAAAAATAGAACGGAAAGGATGGCTGTTTGGCGTCCAGAAGAAGAATTAAAAAAACCATGTTAAATATTGTCAGGAAAAGAAAAATATTTTATGGATTTTCACTGGTGCTGATCGCGGCGGGAATTTTTAGCGTCATTTTTTGGGGCTTGCGTTTTGGGATTGATTTTAAAGGCGGCTCTTTGCTCGAGGTGGAATATGTCGGCGCGCGGCCAGAAGTCCAAGCGATTCACGACCGGTTGGCGCCGTTGGATTTGGGCGGCGTCAATATTCAGTTGACCGGACCAACGGGTTTGTTTTTGCGCCTGAAAGATGTTAACGAGGAAACGCATCAAAAGGTCTTGGCGGAACTTGCTAACTTGGGCGAACTGGAGGAAAAAAGATTTGAGTCAATCGGGCCGGTCATCGGCCAAGAACTTAAAAAGAAAGCGTACGGCGCGATTTTGATGGTGCTTTTATTGATTGTGATTTATATTACTTGGGTCTTCCGCAAAGTTTCGCGTCCAGTGGCTTCTTGGCAATACGGCGTCGCGGCGGTCATCGCTTTGTTCCACGATGTTTTTATTCCAGTCGGAATTTTTTCTATCTTGGGCCATTATCTCGGCGCGGAGATAGATTTATTGTTTGTGACCGGTATTTTGACAATCTTAGGTTTTTCGGTGCACGATACCATCGTGGTTTTTGATCGGATCCGCGAGAATTTGCGCCAGAGCGGGAGCAAAAGTTTTGAGGAGACGGTCAACGCCAGCATCAACCAGACCATGGGCCGCTCCATCAATACTTCATTAACCGTCCTGCTGACTTTGCTGGCAATTTATGTTTTTGGCGGAGAAACGACCAAATATTTTTCTTTGCTTTTGATGTTAGGTATATTTTTTGGCACATATTCGTCTATTTTTGTGGCTAGTTCACTGCTGGTTTCCTGGCATAGCGGAAAAAATAATTAAATATTGACGAGCGATAAATAATGTGTTAAACTTAAAATATCCTTTATGAATACCAGCAGTTACAATTACCAAACATTGGTTTTAGATGCTCTGAACGGGATTTCAAATCAGAGGACGAAAGACATTATTTCTTTGCGTTATGGCCTGGAAGACGGCCAAAAGAGGACTCTGGAAGAAATCGGCCGGAAATACGGCATCACCAGAGAGCGAGTCCGCCAAATAGAAGACGCCGCTTTTTCGGATTTGAAAAATTCATCGGCGATTAATGCCTTAAAGCCGGTTTTTAAGACAATTGACGCTTTTTTGAATAAAGAAGGCCAGGTTGTCCGCGAAGAGCGACTGCTTTCTTCTATGACCGGGGTAGACCAAATCCATCCGGAAAGAGGAGCAATTTTCTTTACCCTAACGGTTGGCGAACCGTACCGGCGTTTTGTCGGTTCAGATAAATTTCATCCGCTTTGGACCAATTCGGACGAATCGCTTAAGAAAGTTGAAGCGCTAGTTGATTTTTTAATCGGCAAAATAAATAAAGAAGGCAAGATAATTCCTTTTGAACAAATTTTAAATTATTCCAAGCAGTGGAACGGTGGCATAGATAAGAAGGCCTTAAATTCCTATCTTGACGCCGCCAGAAAAATCAGCCAAAACAATTCTGGCCATTTTGGATTGTCCCATTGGCCGGAAATCAACCCGCGCGGCGCCAAAGACAAGGCCTACATTGTTTTAAAACAACACGGTCAGCCGCTGCACTTCCGGGAAGTGACTGATTTAATCAATCGGGCCGGCTTGGGCTCTTCTGTTGCCCAAGCGCAGACCGTCCACAACGAGCTAATTAAAGACGACCGCTTTATTCTGGTCGGCCGTGGAATTTACGCTTTGCGCGACTGGGGCTATCAGCCGGGGACAATTAAAGATGTCATTAGCCGAATTTTAAAAGAGAACGGACCGCTGGCCAAAGATGAGATTGTGAAAAAAGTTATGGAAAGCAGAATGACCAAGCCCAACACTATTTTAATCAACCTTCAAAACAAAGAATATTTTTCCAAGAATGAACAAGGCCGATATTCTTTTATTAAAAAATAGGAGGATTTTTCCGTTTGAGCGTTTTTTAAAAAGTAAATTTAGTGGTATAATATAGTCAATGGAGAGTTTTTTAACGACAATTTCACTTGCTTTGTCAGTCGTTTTATTTGCCATAGGATTCCTGCTCTCCCTGTGGTGGATTTGGATTCCCTGGCTTTTTTTTGTTTTAGCCAGGGATTTATGGTTAAAATGGAGAAGAACCATATTTATTAATGAGTTGGACTGGGCGCTTTTAGAGGTTACCCCGCCAAAAAACATGAAAAAGACCGCTCGGGCAATGGAGCAGTTTTTTGCCGGTCTTCACGGCATCCAAGGAAGCGCCACGTTTGAAGACAAATATTGGAAGGGGAAAGTCCAGACCTGGGCGAGTATGGAAATGGTCAGTTTCGGCGGCGAAATCCGTTTTTTAGTCAGAGTTGAGTCAAAATTCCGCAATTTAGCCGAATCGCATATCTACGGCCAATATCCGGAAGCGGAAATTCGTTTGGCATCCGACTATGTCCACGCTTTTCCCGATGACATTCCCAATGAGGAATACACCCTCTGGGGAACGGAATATATTCTATCCAAAGAAGACGCCTATCCCATCCGGACCTATCTGGATTTTGAGAAAGACATCGTATTGGAAGAGCAAAGGATAGATCCGCTCTCGTCTCTATTTGAAGTAATGAGTAAACTGACTTCCAGCGAGCAAATTTGGATCCAGATGCTTGTTCGACCAGTTGGGGACCAATGGAGAGATGACGGGATAAAATTAAGAGATGGACTGCTAGGGAGAAAAGAAGAAAAAAAGCCGGGGTTAATTAAAAAAGAAACGGTTGCCTGGAAGGATGCTTCCAAGGTAGTCGCCCACAAACTGATTGTCGGAGGACCGCCCGCGGACCAAACAGAAGAAGCCAAAGATAAAGAAGTCAATCTTTCTCTTGGAGAACGAGAAGTTATCAAGGCGATTGAAAAAAATATTTCAAAACTTGGCTTTGAAACCGTTATTCGATTCGTCTATTTAGCCCAGAAAGACGTCTTTAACAGGTCTAATGTCAACGCCATCAATGGCGCCTACAAGCAATTCAATGACCAGATTTTAAACGGCCTTAAGCCCAACAGCAAGATTTCTCCGGATATTGATTATGTTATCCAGATTAAAGACCAAAGAGAGCTGTATCGCGCCAAAAGGATTTATAACGATTACCAGAAAAGAGAATTTGTTCAATATTCCAAATACATTCCGTATATGAAAGAACTTTTCCTTGATCGGCTGCCAATCTTAAACTGGTTTCTGTCTAAAAGCCGACCGTTTACTTTTAGCATAGAAGAACTGGCGACGGTTTATCACTTCCCGGCGGAGCCGGTCAAGGCGCCGTTGATACCGAAGGTTGAAGCCAGAAAAGCTGAACCGCCCATCGGACTGCCGGTGGGGTAATCGCGCTAAATTATATCAATGGAAAATATCACCTTATTCGCTAAAACAAACTATCGGGGGACGGAAAAGGTTTTTGGCATTAAATCCCGCGACCGGCGCCAACACATGTACGTTATCGGAAAGAGCGGCGTCGGTAAAACTGTCCTGTTGAAAAATATGGCCCTGCAGGATATCAACAATGGCGAAGGGATTTGCATTGTTGACCCGCACGGCGAATTTGTTGAGGAAATCGCGGATTGCGTTCCGTCCCATCGAATCAATGACGTCGTATATTTTAATCCGGTTGATACTGATTATCCGATTGGTTTTAATATTTTAGAGGTTTCCGATCTCAAATACAAACATTTGGTCGCTTCGGATTTGATGGGGATTTTTACCAAAATTTGGGCCAATGTCTGGTCGGCGCGAATGGAATATATTTTAAACAACTGCGTCCTGGCCCTTTTAGATACGCCCGGCGCGACGCTTTTAGGCATTATTAGGATTTTAGTTGACCGTGATTATCGCCAAAAGGCCTTAGCCAACGTTAAAGATCCGGTTGTCCGGTCGTTTTGGTTGAATGAATATGCCAGTTGGCGGGACCAATTCAGGAACGAAGCCATTGCGCCGATTCAGAACAAAGTCGGCCAGTTTCTTTCCAGTTCTTTAACCCGCAATATTGTCGGCCAGTCCAAAAGCACGATTAATATTCCGGAGATAATGAACAACGGCAAAATTCTTCTGATTAATGTTTCCAAGGGTAGAATCGGAGAAGATAATTCCCAGCTATTGGGAGCGATGCTGATTACTAAAATCCAGTTGGCGGCGATGGAGAGAGTGAGGATGCCGGAAGAAAGGCGGAAAGATTTTTACCTCTATGTAGACGAATTCCAAAACTTTGCCACTGATTCGTTTGCCAGCATTTTATCCGAAGCCAGAAAGTACCGCTTAAACCTGATTATTGCCCACCAATATGTTGGCCAATTGGTCACCGACACGACAACCAAAGTTCGCGATTCGGTCTTTGGCAATGTCGGGACGATGATTTCATTCCGGGTCGGGGCGGCCGACGCCGAATTCTTGGAAAAAGAATTTTCGCCGGAGTTTCTTATTCAGGATTTGGTTAATTTGGACAATTACAATATTTATCTAAGAATGATGATTGACGGGGTGAGTTGCCGTCCCTTTTCGGCCACGACTTTGCCGCCGATGGGTACCGGGGTTAACGGCCAAAGAGATAAGATCATTAAAGTTTCCAGAGAGCGGTATGCCAAGCCCAGGGAAGAAGTGGAAAGTAAAATCACCAAATGGAGCTTGATGACAATGGAAGCGAAAGAAGAGACGGACATTAATAGAGCGTCCAAAATAGACGGTAATAAATCGTCATCTCCGAAGTTTAAGACTAATTGCTGGAGCTGCGGCAAAGTCGCCGAAGTTGGTTTTGAGCCGGACGGCAAGAGGCCGGTCTATTGCAAGGAATGTCTGGACAAAGTCAGAAAAGGCGAGGAAATCCCATTAAGGTTTGCTCCTAAGGTTGAAAAAGAGCTGGTTAAAAAAGAGCCGTTGGAACCAGCGCCGGCCTCGCCGTCGGAGTTAGAAAATTTAGGCATAGAGTTTGGGAGCGGTTCAAGCGCCGCCGCAAACGGGAAAAAAGAAAAAGTAAAGCCGGCCGTTTCTCTTAAAGACGCTTTAAATAAAGAACCTATTCCATTTAAAAGGGCTCGACAGAGAAAAGAAGTAGACTTAAAAGGACTAAGAGAAACCTTAGAGGAAGCGATCGGAAAAGAATTGAAAAATAGCCGGAGAGAAGAGGAAAAAGTATGACCGCAAAAGAATTAAGAGAAAAATACCTTAATTTTTTCAAATCAAAGGGCCACGCTGTTTTACCCAGTGCTTCTTTAATTCCGGAAAACGACCCGACTTCTTTGTTTATCGGTTCGGGAATGCAACCGTTGATTCCTTATCTTTTGGGCGAAAAGCATCCCCGGGGACAGCGTTTGGCTAATTCTCAAAAATCATTCCGGGCGGAGGATATAGAAGAGGTCGGCGACAGCCGGCACACGACTTTTTTTGAAATGCTGGGCAATTGGTCTTTGGGCGATTATTTTAAAAAAGAGCAACTTTCCTGGATGTGGGAATTTCTTCTGGAGGAATTAAAACTGGACCCAAAAAAAGTTTATGTTACGGTTTATCGGGGCAACAAGGAGACTGGCATAGAAAGAGATAAGGAGTCGGTTGAAATCTGGAAAAAACTTTTCAAGGGAAAAGGGATTGAGGCGAAAGATGTTGATTTCGCCGAAAAAAACGGGATGCGAGACGGGCGCATTTTTTACTACGATGACAACAAAAACTGGTGGTCCCGTTCCGGCGTTCCGGCCAACATGCCGGTTGGCGAGCCGGGCGGACCTGATTCGGAGATGTTTTACGACTTGGGAGCAAACTTAAAAAAGCATGAAAATTCCAAGTTTAAAGATTTGCCCTGCCATGTCAATTGCGATTGCGGAAGATTTATTGAAATAGGTAATAACGTTTTTATGGAGTTTGTCAAGACCAACAAAGGGTTTGAGCCGTTGCCGCAAAAAAACGTTGACTTTGGCGGCGGGCTGGAAAGAATGACTATGGTTTCCGAAGGGAAAAACAATGTCTTTGAAACGGATTTATTTGTCAATATCTTGAGAAAAATCAGCCAGATTTCGGGCGGCAAAAAGTATCAGGGGAACGCGGCGGCTTTTGAAATTATCGCCGACCATATTAAAGCCGCGACTTTTATTATGGCCGACGACAAGGGAATCGCGCCGTCCAATACCGACCAGGGATATATTGTCCGCCGGCTGATTAGAAGGGCGGTTAGGTACGGCCGGCAATTAGGAATTAAAAACGATTTGTGGATTAAAGAAATTACTCAAGTCGTGATAGATGACTATAAAGATGTTTATCCGGAGCTGGAAAGAAACAAAGATTTTGTTTTGAGTAATTTGGATGAGGAAGAGACAAGATTTAAGAAAACGCTGGAAAAGGGATTGAAAGAGTTTGAAAAGCGCGAGATAAGCGGTCGAGAGGCCTTTAATCTTTATCAGACCTATGGCTTTCCAATTGAAATGACCAAAGAATTAGCCGAAGAAAAAGGAATTCAGGTGGATGAAGAAGAATTTCAACAGGAACTAAAAAAACACCAGGAACTTTCCCGGACGGCATCAGCAGGCAAATTCAAGGGCGGGTTGGCCGACGCCGGCGAAGAGACTAAAAAGCTTCATACTGCCGCTCATCTGCTTTTAGCCGCTTTAAGAAAAGTTTTAAATGACAGCGTTACCCAGAAAGGGAGCAATATCACCGCCGAACGGCTCCGCTTTGATTTTTCCTGGCCGGAGAAACTAACCGACGAGCAAAAAAAACAGGTAGAAGATTTAGTTAACGAAGTTATTAAAAAAGACCTGCCGGTTGTCTGCGAGGAAATGTCTTTAGACGAAGCCAAAAAACAGGGAGCGGCGGGAGTGTTTGAATCAAAATACGGCGAAAGAGTTAAAGTTTATACTGTTGGCAACGATAAAGAAGTTTTCAGCCAAGAAATTTGCGGCGGGCCGCATATTGAGCGTACCGGCGAGTTGGGTCATTTTAAAATCAGTAAAGAAGAATCTTCCAGCGCCGGAGTAAGAAGAATTAAAGCGATGCTGGAATAAGTCATTTAAAATACAAAAGTTATCAAGATTTTTTGGCTTGCTCTGATTGGAGATGTGTTGTAAAATATAGGCAATGAGAGGGCTTAAATCAAAAAAGGACTGCTTGCTGTCGCTGGACATCGGGACAGAATTTGTCAAGGCGATTATTTTTAAAGTTGAACGGAACTTTTTAGGCGACGAAAAAAAGAAAAGAGGTGTTGTTATCGGTTATGGCCGTTGCCGGCAGACGCCGGGGAATATGTTTTCAGGCGCCGTGGCTAATATTGACGGTGTGGCTCTAACCTGCCAAAAGGCGATAGAGGAAGCGGCGCGGACGGCCAAGACAAAGCCGTCCCGGGCCGTTATCGGCGTGGCGGGAGAATTTGTCAAGGGGTCAACAACCTCATTTTCGTACCAGCGACCGGAGCCGGAAAAAGAAATTGACTTGGCCGAGCTCCAAAATATTATCCAAAAAGCCCAGTGGAAGACCTACGACAAAACGCGGCGCGCTTTGGCGGGCGAAACTTGCCAGTCGGAAATTGAGATTCGTCTGGTCAACGCCATGATTACCGATATCCGAATTGACGGCTACGCCGTGACTAATCCGCTCGGTTTTAAGGGCGGCGAGATTTTTTTGAGCATTTTCAGCGTTTACGCGCCACTCGTCCATTTGAGGTCTTTGGAAAGCATCGCTTCAAAATTAAGATTAGATTTGATTTCGGTGGCGGCCGATTCTTACGCTCTGACTAAGGTTTCCGGCTTTAATCCAACCGCCGGCGCGATTTTTATTGACATCGGCGGTGGGACGACCGATGTCGCTCTTGTTCGGCAGAACCGGATGGATGGGATAAAGAGTTTTGCGTTGGCTGGCCAGGCCTTTACCAAGCGGCTGGCCCAGATTTTCGGCCTCGGTTTTGACGAAGCCGAGGATTTAAAGGTAAAATATGGGCGCAAGCAATTAGGCCGGAATGTTAAAAGAAAAATCAGCCAGATTTTAAAAAATGATGTTAAAATTTGGTTTGACGGCGTGGAATTGATTTTAGAGGATTTCAGCCAGGCGGAGTATTTCCCGCCAGCGATTTTATTGTGCGGCGGCGGAAGTTTGTTGCCCGGCATAAAAACCGTTTTAAAAAAAGAAGCGGTGACGCGGCAGTGGTGGGAGAAATTTCCTTTTTCCCAGTCGCCGCAGGTAAGTTTTATCAAGCCCGGCCACATCGAAAACATTATTGACCAGACGGAGACGCTGAATGGTTCGGAAAATGTCATTCCGCTGGCTTTGGCCAGCTTAACTTTGGAAATCGCGGCCGAAGAAGACAAGACCCTGCCGTCAATTTTGCGGCGGGTGATTAGGATGATGCATAATAACAATTAGGAAGAATTTTCTATGAATAAAAAAAATATTTTTGTTGAGCCAAACGAAGAAATCATTTCAATTATTGATCAAATAATTGACAGTCCCGAGAATAAGTTTAATCTGGTCATTCCCCAAGGGGCGCAGGTCTGGCAGAGTTTAATTAACCTAAAACTCCTAAAGAGAGAAGCCGAACTGATGGGGAAAGACATAACTTTGATTGTTTCAGACGACTTAGGCAAAGAAATTGCGGAAGGAGTCGGTTTCGGCGTTGTTAAGGACAAGGATTTTTCGATTAAATTTTCCGAAGAGGAAGAGCAGGAAGAAGAAACATTGTTGGTTCCGCCGCCAGACGACGAATTAGAAGGAGAAACCAAAAAACAACAAGGAAAGGCAACAGAGGAAAGTCCACTCCGTCAGCCGGCGGACAGTGAAAAAGACGAAGGCCTGCCAGCCGTGGAAGAACAGGAGCAGTTTGAATCAATAACCGCGGCCTCTTTAGAAGGAAAACTGGACGAGAACAAAGACAATATGATTGATATTTTGGCGAAAGAGATGAAAAACAACAAAAAGAAAAACAGGTTAATCGTCTCAAAAATAGATAAGGACGCGTCTTTGAAAAAAATGGCGGATATCATCAATCCAAAAAAGAATATTAAAGTCAACCTATTTCGTTCGGCTGCCAAAAGACGGTTTTTCCCAAAAAGGAAAAAAGACGCCAAAGAACCAAAAATCAAAAGAAGAATCAAGCCGGAAAATTATCCCGATTCTATTAAAGAAAAAATGGCTTATTATTCAGGCAAACCTTCCTTGCTCTCAAAATTTTTTGCTATTTTTATCACAGCAGCGATTATCATCGCGGGAATTATCGGCTATTTAATCTTGCCTAGCGCTGAACTGACGATATTTCCAAAAACAGAAGCGGAATCGCTTGATTTATCTTTGACTGGGTCTAAAGATGCCGTTGCGATTAATGCTCAAACAAACGAAATTCCCCTAAAAGAGATTAGCGTCAGAAAAACAAAGAGCCAGGAATTTTTAGCCACCGGTGAAAAGCAACTGGATGAAAAAGCGCGCGGCGTGATTACGGTTTATAACGAATACAGTTCCGAGCCGCAAACCTTAGTGGCGACAACCCGTTTTGAGTCGTCTGACGGCAAGATTTTTAGGATTTCCAAAAATGTTATCATCCCCGGCGCCAGTATCAATGAAGGCAAAATTATTGCCAGTTGGCTTGATGTGGAAGTTACCGCCGACCAGCCCGGCGAAGAGTATAACATCGGCCCGAGTAATTTTACCATTCCAGGGTTTAAGGGTGGCCCGAAATTTGCCGCTTTTTATGGCAGTTCTAAAGAAGCAATGACTGATGGTTCAACTAAGAAAGTCAAAGTTGTCTTAAAAACCGACCTGGAGCAAGCCCAAAAGATTTTGACCGATGGCCTAAGAGACGAAGTTAACAGTTCTCTCAAAGACCAGATTCCCGAAGATTACAAAATGTTTGAAGGCGGGACAAAAGAGGATTTAACTAATGTTTTTCCCACGGCGAAAGAAAACGACCAGGTAGATAAGTTTACTTTGGAGATAGAGATAGTTGTTCGGAGTCTACTCTATAAAGAAGACGATTTGAAGAATTTAATTAACTCTAAATTTGTCGCGGCAATGCCGGAAGGCAAGAATCCGCTTTCCGAAACGCAAAAAATTGAATGGTCGGAACCAATAGAAATTGATTGGCAAAAAGGAGAAGCGAAATTTAAAATAAAAGCCGAGGAAGATTTGGCTTTTGAGATAGATATTGAGAAAATAAAGTCGGACTTGGCCGGGAAAAAAGAAGTTGAAGTGAGAAAATATTTATCCAGCCAATTGGAAATTGAAAGAGCAACAATCAGTTTTTGGCCATTTTGGGTCAAGAAAATCCCAAGCCAGTTGAAAAAAATAAAGGTTATTATTAAATAGGTTTTCGGAAACATTCCGAGGAAGCCCGCTCCTCGGAATGTTGGTGTTGACTAAATTGAGTTTATTGTTTAAGATACAAAAGTGCCACAATCAAACGAGACAATAGTTAAAAAAGGGACAGTGGTTGAATGTCTGCCTGGGACCACCTTTCGGGTCAAGCTTGACGGAGACGAAAGAGAAATCCTTGCTCACTTATCAGGGCGGATGCGGCTGAATCGCATCCGTGTTCTTATCGGCGACAAGGTAAAAGTAGAGATGACTCCTTATGACGAAAGCAAGGGGAGGATTGTCTATCGCGGCAAATAATAAAATCATGAAAGTAAAGGCCTCGGTTAAAAAAATTTGCGCTCAATGTAAAATCGTCCGGAGAAAAGGACGCGTTTATGTTATTTGCCAGAATCCAAAACACAAACAAAGACAGGGATAATTATGATTAGAATCGCCGGGGTAAATATTCCCGAGAACAAAAGAATAGAAATTGCCCTAACTTATATCTATGGCATAGGCAATTCTTTAAGCCGAGAAATTTTAAAAAAAGCGAAGGTTGACGCCAATATCCGGACAAATAAACTTTCTCATCAAGAAACCAATAAATTAAGGGAAATCGTTGAGAAGGAGTATAAAATTGAGGGAGAATTGAGACGGGAAAAAATGCTTAATATCAAACGGTTAAGGGACATCGGTTCCTATCGCGGGATAAGGCACGCTAAGGGTTTGCCGGTGCGTGGACAGCAAACGAAAACCAATACCAGAACTGTCCGGGGAAATATCCGGAAAGCGGCGGGTAGCGGCAGAAGAAAGGCCGCCGATAAGACATAAATTTAGATAATATAATCATGGGTAAAAAGAGGATTATTAAAGAAACAAAAGAAGAGCTCCTTAAAGAAGCGGAAACCGGCGGCAAAAAAGGCGCCGGAGTTGTTGCGCCGCTAAAAGAAAAAAAGAGGAAAATCAGCCATCTTCGCAGCGCCAAAATATACATTCAGTCAACGTATAATAACACTATCATCACCCTGACCGATCCAAACGGCAATATTATCGCTTGGTCCAGCGCCGGCGCCGCCGGCTTTAAAGGACCGAAAAAAGCGACGCCGTTCGCCGCTTCAAGAGTGATAGAAATTCTACTTGGGAAAGTCAGAAGTTTAGATATTAGAGAAGTGTCTGTTTTTGTTCGCGGCGTTGGCAGCGGGCGGGATGCGGCTGTCCGGGCTCTGATTAATTATGGATTAGAAATTAGCGTCATAAAGGACTTGACCGCTATGCCTCACAACGGTTGTCGACCGCGCAAACCAAGAAGGGTCTAAAGGACTTTGTCTGATTCCGCTTTGGCGGAATTCTACTAGATTAATTATGATTTTTGATACAAAGTGTAAAAAGTGTCGGAGGGTCGGCGAAAAACTCTTTTTAAAGGGAGAGCGTTGTTTTAGTCAGAGGTGCGCGATGGTTAAAAGGCCATACGCGCCCGGTGTTCACGGAAAAAACCGCCGGAGTCGTCTTTCGGAATATGGCCGGCAGTTGCTCGAGAAGCAAAAAATCCGTTATGCCTACGGAATTTCCGAAGAGCAGTTTAAAAATTACTTCAAAGAAATCGCCCATCAGAAAGGGAACCGGGAAGAACTTTTTGTCCGGCAATTAGAAAAGCGGTTGGATAATGTTGTTTTTCGGCTTGGCTGGGCCAAATCAAGGAGCTTAGCCAGACAGATAGTCAACCATGGGCATATTTTAGTTAACGGCAAAAAACTTGATATTCCTTCTTATCAAGTCGTAAAGGGCGATATGATTAAGTTTAAAGAAAAGACAAAAAAGTCGCCGTTAGTGAAGGATTTGGCTGAGTCCCTAAAAAAACATAAAGCTCCCCGGTGGCTTTCACTTAACGCCGGGAAAATAGAAGCGGAAATAAAAGATGAGCCAAAACTTGAAAATTTTGATAAAATTGGTGAATTAAATATGGTCATTGAGTACTACTCAAAGTAAATTTTAACTTAAACTATTAATTTCTTAAAATAATTATGATTACTTTGCCCAACAAACCAAAAATTATTAAAGAGGAAGGGAACGGCGCCATTTTTGAGATAGAGGCCTGTTGTCCGGGTTATGGCATTACCTTGGGCAACGCTCTCCGCCGGGTTCTTTTGTCTTCTTTGCCCGGAGCGGCCATCACCGGCGTAAAAATTAAAGGCGTCCAGCATGAATTCTCCACCATACCGCACGTCAAAGAAGATGTTGTCCAAATTATCCTGAATCTTAAGCAAATTCGCTTTATCGTTCATACCGACGAACCAATCAAAGCTACGCTTAAAGTTAAAGGCGAAAAAGCAGTAAAAGCGGGAGACATTAAAACCAGTTCTGACTTGGAGGTTGTCAGTAAAGAGGCGCCGATTGCCACTCTGACGAACAAAAAAGCCGAACTGGAGATGGAGTTTGATATTGAGCCGGGTTTGGGTTATTCCCCGGTTGAAAGCCGCAAAAAAAAGAAAATAGAAATCGGAAAAATTGCCGTTGACGCTATTTTTTCTCCGGTCAAAAGGGTTAATTATTCAATTGAGAACATGCGCGTTGGAGAGAAAACCGACTATGATCGTCTGACTTTTCAGATTGAGACGGACGGTTCTATCATGCCCAAAGAGGCCTTTCTGAAAGCAGCGGATATTTTAGTCAATCAGTTTAAAGTTTTCGCTTTCTTGGGCGAAACAGCCAAGAAGAAAAAAATTTCCCCCAAAGCAAAGGAGTTGGCGAGAAAGACGAGAAAAGCCGCGTTATTAGCCGTTCGGTCAAGTGGAGAAAAAGAAAAAAAAGAAGATATCACCAAAAAAAAGTTAAACGAGCTGAAGATTTCTTTGCGGACAATCAATGCCTTAGAAGCGGCAGGAATAAAAACCATTGCCGGATTAATTAGAAAAAAAGAGGAAGATCTGGAAAAAATTGAGGGCTTAGGACCAAAAAGGGTGGTTGAAATTAGACGCGTTTTAGGCAAAATGGGCCTGATGATTAAATCCAAATAGTTGTATAGCATATGAGAAAAATGAAGAAAGGAAGAAAATTTGGCAGAAAAAGAGACCAACGAAAGGCCTTTTTAAAGATATTGGCCGCTAATTTAATTTTTAAAGAGAGAGTTAGGACCACCCAAGCCAGAGCAAAGGAAATCCGGCCGATTGTTGAAAGGTTGATTACTAAAGGGGAAAAAGTTTATTCAGGCGAAGAAGGCAAGAAAAATTTAGCCGCGGTCAGGGCTTTGTCCGCCTATCTGCCCGAAAAGGCGGTAAAGAAATTAATTGATAAAATTGTTCCTCGCTATCATGATAGAAACGGCGGCTATATCAGGATTGTCAAATTGAGCGAAGTCAGGAAAGACGGAGCCGAAATGGCGATAATTGAGTTAGTTAAGTAGGAATAAAAGCGATAGATCATGGTAAAACATACTCTTGACGCAAAAAACAGAATATTGGGCCGGTTGGCGGTTGAAGCCGCCGGTTTGCTGCGCGGCAAAGGCAAAGTTGATTTTGTTCCGTATTTAGACAAGGGCGACGAAGTGGTTATTAAAAACACGGATAAAATCAAAGTGAGCGGGAAAAAAATGAAAGATAAAATTTATTATCATCATTCTGGTTATCCAGGCGGGCTGACCGAGACGAGGTTAGCTGATGCCATGAAAAAGGATTCACGCGAAGTAATTCGCCGGGCGATTTACGGGATGCTTCCTAAAAACAAATTGAGAAACAAAATAATAAAGAAATTAAGACTCTATCAAGGAGAGATAGAGGAAAAATAGAAAAATGCCGGAGAAAAAAAAGACAACCAAAAAGAAAGAGCCGTCTAAAAAAGTAAAAACAAGGCCGGTAAAAAAAACCACTAAGGTTTTAAAGAAAAAAACTGTTTCGTTGGCTACCGCCAAACGAGGCGAAAAAAAGGAAAAACTGGCCAAAAGAAAATACTACGAGACGGTTGGACGCCGGAAAAGAGCGACGGCGCGAGTCCGCCTTTTTACTTGTCAGCCTTTTGAGAATGAAGAGGCAAAAATTGTCGTTAACGACAAACCTTATCATAAGTTTTTTTCAGTTTTTGAACTTCAACAGATTGTTGCCGGACCGCTTAAAAAAATGAAATCGCTCAACCGGTTTGAAGCGACAATTAAAGTAAAAGGCGGCGGCATTCATGGGCAGGCCGAAGCGGCTTGCCACGGATTGGCCCGGGCTTTGGTCAAATTTAATCCTGATTTTTCAAAAAAACTGAAAAGAGCCGGCTATCTTCGCCGCGACCCAAGAGAAGTGGAAAGAAAAAAGCCGGGGCTCAAAAAAGCCCGGCGCGCTCCGCAGTGGAGAAAGAGATAATTTTTAAAAACCCCGCCCAGCGCGGGGTTTTTGGTTTTATTCCAGCGAGACCTTAAGTAATTTATCGCCGGCGACAAAATACAGTTTGGCGTCTTGGGGATTATACGAAACATCTTTAATATTTTCCAAAGCGAAAATATCAAAGGTATTTCTTCCGTCACGGCCGTCTAATTCCGTAATTTTAAGCGTTTCAGTGGATAGGAAAATAATATGTTCGTTGGTTTTGCCGTACCAGACGGCCTTTTTTATTCTCTGACTCAAACGGGTAATTAGTTGTTTATTATCTTGGCTGGCGTCAAGATAATAAACCCAGAGTTCGGAGGGAGTAAAATAAAGCAGTTTTTTGCCGTCGCTTGAAAATTGCGCGCCGGCTACGTTTTGAGAAACAAGTTCAAAATTTTTGGTTTCGTTATTCAGGAGATAAAAATCGCCGTTGTCGCCTAGAGCGACCACTTTTTTGGCCGGCGAAATAAAGGTTTGGTATTTCTGCGGTGAAAGAGGAGTAAGGCTGATTTGTTCGCTGGCTGATTGGCCTGGTATGGTTTTATACAGGATATAACTCGAGGCTTCAATGGAATAAATTTCGGTTTCTTCTTTGCCCTGATTGATAAAACTATTCAGAGAAAAACTCTGGCCGATGTTTTCATTGACGGTCTCAAGCGCGGGACTGGTTGGGATAAGAAGAATATCTTTGGCTTCGGTAACCAAGCCGGAGTTAACTCTTAATTTTTTCTGCCAGGTCTGATAACCGTCTTTGGCCACTTTAACTTGATAATCTTTGGGGATAAGGCGGTCAATCAGCGCCGGTGTTTCTTTGGTTGGTTTAAAATTAAGATAAATCTGGGATTTAGGGGGGGCTGATTTAAGGTAGAGCCCGCCGGTCATCACCGGCTTTTTATTTTCCCAATCAAAAGCGTATCCCCAGGCATAAGCGATGACCAAAGGAGCGGCGATAATAAAAAAGGCAATGGTTGAAGTCAGAACAATCCACCGGGTTTTTAGAGTCATGTTTTAATTATAATATCATCAGAAAATGAACTTGCCAAGTAAATTAGGCTAAGATATGATAGAAGCGTATATCAAAAGATATAATTTCATTTGCTCAGAAATTGAAAGCAGTCTTTCATTTCCTCGCTCATTTCAATTATGGAGAAATTTGTAATTCGGGGAGACAAACCGCTTCAGGGAGAGATTCGGGTCAATGGGGCGAAAAACTCCGCTTTGAAAATTTTAGCGGCGGCGCTTTTGACCGATGACGACTGCCGAATTTCCAATGTTCCTCAAATTGAGGATATTTTCCGCTTGCTGGAGCTTTTAGAAGACATCGGGGTAAAAGTCAAAAACGGCTCAAGAGGCGAATATCTTTTAAACGCCCGGGGGATAAAAAAATCATCTTTATCGCCGTCAATCGCTCAAAAACTGAAGGGCTCAATCCTGATGACGGCACCTTTGCTGGCGCGGTATGGCCGGGCGGATTTTCCTCAGCCGGGCGGCTGTGTTATCGGCCAGCGGCCACGCGACATTTTCATTGACGGATTTAAGGCCTTTGGCGCTTCGGTCAGAGAGACCGCCAAAGGGTATTCTTTGTCGGCAAAAAAAATAACGGGAACCAAATTTGTCTTTCCCCTTGTAAGCGTAACCGCGACCGAAACCATGATTCTTTTGGCCGTTCTGGCTAAAGGAAAAACCAATTTGGTTAACGCCGCCTGCGAACCGGAAATTATCGCTTTAGCCGATTTTTTAAATAAAATGGGAGCGAAAATAAAAGGGGCGGGAACTCCGTTTATGGAAATAGAAGGCATAAGCCATTTAGCCGGCGGCGAGTGCGAAATTATGCCGGACAGGATTGAAGGCGGCAGTTTTGCCGTCTTGGGCGCGGCGGCCAATAGTCCAATTAAGATTACCGGCATTAATCCCGGGCATCTGGAAGTTTTATGGTTTCTTTTAGCCAAGGCCGGCGCCAACTTTGAACTGGGTAAGGATTTCGTCAAAATAAAGCCGTCTCAGGGCTTAAAAGCGGTCGGTCTTAAAACACATGAGTATCCCGGATTTCCCACCGACTTACAAGCGCCCTTTGTGGTTTTAATGACTCAAGCCAGCGGGCTTTCTTTGATTCATGAGACGATTTTTGAAGGACGGCTTTTCTATGCCGACGTTTTAAACCAGATGGGCGCCAAAATTATTATGTGCGACCCGCACCGGGTGGTCGTTCAAGGACCGGCCAAATTATCCGGCCGCCATTTGATCAGCCCGGATATCAGAGCGGGTATCGCTATGGTTATAGCGGCCCTGATTGCCAAAGGCGAATCGGTAATAGAAAATATTTACCAGATTGACCGAGGATACGAACGGATTGAAGAAAGATTGCAAAAATTAGGAGCGGATATTAAACGGATAAATAGCTAAAAACTAAAAGCGGAAAACAACCGGGTAAAATTTAAAGTATTATGTTTATCAGAAAAATTGGTATTGATTTAGGCACAGCCAACACTTTGGTCTATCTGCCAAAAAAAGGAGTGGTGGTCAACGAACCAACGGTGGTGGCGGTTTCTTTGGAAGATAACCGGATTATGGCGGTTGGTAGCAAAGCCAAAGAGATGCTGGGCAAGGCGCCGGATACCATCGCTGTTTACCGGCCAATGAAAGAAGGCGTTATTGCCGATTATCGGGTAACGGAAGCAATGCTCCGATATTTTATCGGTAAAGTTATGGGTCGGTGGCGGATTTTCCGGCCGGATATTATGGTGGCGGTGCCGGCGGGAATCACTTCAACCGAAAAAAGAGCGGTGGTGGAAGCGACAATCAAGGCCGGAGCTAAAAACGCTTATGTAGTCAAAGAGCCGGTTTTAGCGGCCATCGGCGCCGGCCTGCCGATTAACGAACCGGCTGGACATATGATTATTGATATTGGCGGCGGGACCTCGGAAATGGCGGTCATTTCTTTGGGCGGAATTGTTTCTTGCGCTTCAGTCAGGGTTGGCGGCGATAAGCTGGACTACGCTATCAGCGAATATGTCAGAAAAAGACATAATCTGGCTATTGGCGACAAAACTGCCGAGAAGATAAAGATAAAGATTGGCGATGCCCTGCCCCAAGAAAAAGAATCGTCAATGAAAGTCCAAGGGCGCGATTTAGTTAACGGTCTGCCAAAAATAGTTGAAATAAAGACCAATGAGATAACAGGCGCCATCAGCGAACAATTAAGAGAAATTGTCGAAACCGTCAAAGTTGTTTTAAGAGGGACGCCTCCGGAATTGGTCGCCGACATTATGGACCGGGGGATGATTTTATCCGGTGGCGGGTCCTTGCTGAGGAATTTGGATAATTTGATTTACAATGCGACTGGTGTTTCCTGTCGGCTGGCTAAAGAACCCTTGCTTTGCGTGGCTAAAGGCGCCGGCTTGGCTTTGGAAAATTTGGACATCTACAAAAAAAGCATTATGAGCAAAAAGTGATTATGGAAATCGGAATTAACGCCGCCGCGGCGCTGAAACAGCCAAGGACCGGCGTCGAAGAATATGTTTATCAATTACTTAGGGGACTGACGATGCTAAAGGAAAGTAAGAAGCATCGCTTTATTTTATTTTCTCCCAGTCGGGCGGAATTTGGTTTCGGCCTGCCGGATAATTTTAAGACAAGAGAGCTGAATTGGCCTTTGCCGTTTTGGACGCAGGCGCGGCTGGCCGGTGGAATGATTTTTAAAAAGCCGGAGGTTTTATTTATCCCGGTTCATGTTCTTCCTTTAGTCCATCCTAAAAATTCGGTGGTGACAATTCATGGGTTGGAATACGAATATTTTCCCGAAATGTATCCTAAAAAGCGCCTGACCTATCTAAGATGGGGCGCAAAATACGCCGTAAGGAACGCCAGCAAAATTATTGCCGTTTCAGAAAATACTAAAAATGATTTGATTAAGCTTTACGGCGCCAATCCGGGAAAGGTAGCGGTTGTTCATCATGGAGTGAAAATTCCAGACGCCGATGTTAGACAAGAAGGAAATAATTTAGGTGAATATTTTCTCTATCTTGGCCGTCTGGAAGAAAAGAAAAATATGGCTGGTCTAATAGGCGGATTTGAGATGTTAAAAAAGAGATATCAACTGCCGCACAAATTGGTTTTGGCCGGGCCAGCCGGATTCGGCTATAAAAAGATAAAATCAAAGATTAACCGGTTGAAATTTAAAGACGATATTATAGAATTGGGGTATATCGGCGAAAGAGAAAAATGGCGATTGCTTGGTCTGGCCGAAGGGTTTGTTTTTCCTTCTTTTTACGAAGGGTTTGGCTTGCCGATTTTAGAAGCGCAAGCGAGCGGCTGTCCAGTGATAACTTCCGATGTTTCTTCAATGCCGGAAGTGGCGGGCCAGGGCGCGATTCTGATTAGGCCGGAAATTGAACAAATTTGTCGGGCAATGTATAAAATTATAGACGACGCCGATTTTAAAAAAAGATTAATAGAACAAGGGTACCAAAATGTCAAAAAGTTTTCCTGGCAAAAATGCGCCAGAAGGACGCTGAAAGAATTAACAAATTAAAATTGTCAAGGATGAAAGTCGCTTTGATCCATGATTATCTGATTAGATGCGGAGGGGCCGAGAGGGTCTTTTTTAATTTACGCCAAATTTTTCCCAGAGCCGATATCTATACCTTGCTTTATGATAAAAAGGAAATGGGAAAATATTTTCCCAAAACGGAGATCGGAACTTCATTTTTACAAAAGTTTCCCAAAATTTGGCGGAAAAATCATAAATATCTTTTGCCTTTTTTGCCGACGGCGGCAGAAAGTTTTGATTTAAGGGAATACGATTTGGTGATTTCGTCGTCAAGTAGTTTTATCAAAGGCGTGATTAGCCGTCCGAAAGCCGTTCATATCTGTTATTGCCACAGCCCGATGCGGTTTAGTTGGGATTATTACTCTAATTATATCGGCGAGCAAAAAAAAGGTTTTTTGCTTAGCCTGGCGGCGCGCCTGCTCATGCACTATATCCGGATGTGGGATCGGTCGGCGGCGGAAAGAGTAGATTATTTTATCGCCAATTCCAAAACCACTGCTTGGCGGATTAAGCGGTATTACGGCAAAGAGTCAAAAATTATCTATCCGCCGGTTGATTTGGGGATGAAACAAGTTTTTTCAACAATAACCGATATTCCCAAGGAAAAATATTTTCTGATTGTCTCGCAATTGACTCCGTACAAAAAAATTAATCTGGCAGTGGAAGCGTTTAATAAATTGGACTTGCCGTTGATTATTATCGGGCAAGGACCGGAAAAAAAAAGATTGGAGAAAATGGCCCTCGGCAACATCAAATTTCTTGGCTGGCAGCCGGATGCCATTGTTAAATATTACTATCAAAATTGCCTGGCGATGATTTTCCCCGGCGAGGACGATTTCGGCATCGCGCCGGTAGAAGCGATGAGTTTCGGCCGGCCGGTTTTGGCTTATCGGAAAGGAGGGGCGACCGAGACAGTGATAGAGGGAATTACCGGCGAGTTTTTTGATGATTTAGCGGTAGAATCGCTGGCCGATGGCGTTCGGCGGCTAACGCTTAATTTAAGTAGTTATTCCCCCTTGGTTATCAGGAAAGCGGTTGAAAAATTTTCCCGCGAGAGGTTTGAAATAGATTTTAGAGAATTCGTCATACAGGCGCTTGAAAAGAGCGGCAGCTTATGATAAAATAGAATTATGCTTATCGGCCATCAAAGAATTTTGAATTTCCTAAAAAAAAGCGCTGAAAATGGGCGGTTAGCTCACGCTTACTTGTTTGCCGGTCCGGCGCATTTAGGTAAAAAGACCGTGGCGTTGGGATTTATTAAACATTTGGTCGGCCAAGAAGTCAAGGGGAAAATAATTCCCGATATTTTAATTATTGAACCGGAAGTTGCGGAAAAAGACGGTGTCAAAAAGGAATTGGAAATCGGCATAGACGAAGCGAGAAAAATTCAACATCAGATGTCATTGCGTCCTCAGGTCTTGTCCTATAAAATTGCGCTAATAGACAGAGCGGAAAAGATGACGCCGGAGGCGGGCAATTGCCTTTTAAAAACATTAGAAGAGCCGTTGGGCAAAACGGTTATGATTCTTATCACCTCAAATCCCAAAATGCTTTTGCCGACGATTGTTTCCCGCTGTCAATTAGTCAACTTTTTACCGGTGGCAAAAAGTGAAATTGAGAAAGGGCTAAGGTCAATCGGCGGAAACTCGCCCAATATCGGACGAATTATCCGTTTAGCCAATGGCCGACCCGGCTTGGCGATAGAATATTTAAACAATCCGGAACTTTTAAAAGAAGAAGAAAAAATTATCGGACAGTTGAAAAAAATTCTTGTTTCTGGAATAAACGAACGTTATCGCGTCGCCGAAGAAATGTCAAAAAATATTCCTCTGACCCGCCAAATCATCAATCGTTGGCTGTTTTGGTTTAGGGATTTGGTCTTGCTTAAAAACAATTGTCCCGATTTGATTACCTATCCGGAGGCCGTCCAGTGCCAGAAAAGTTATTCTTCCGCGAAGTTGGGAGAAATAATCCGGGCGATTAAAAAATCCGACTGGCTTTTAGGCAATTCAGGCCTTAACGCCAGATTGGTCTTAGAAGTTTTAATGCTTGAGATTTGAAACTATATGGAGCAGCCGATAGTCAAAAATTTAAGACCTTATTTGGATAAAACCATTGAATACCTGAAAAGCGAACTTACCGGACTGCAAGTCGGCCGGGCGACGCCGGGTTTGTTGGAAAATCTGGAGGTGGAGGCCTACGGACAAATAATGCCATTAAAGCAGTTGGCCTCTATTCAGACGCCCGAACCAAGAATGATACTTGTTCGCCCATGGGATAAAGCCATTATCAGTCAGATTGAAAAAGCGATCGGCCAGTCAAAATTGGGTTTGACGCCGTCGGTCAACGATGACTCAATTCAATTGAAAGTTCCGCCGTTAAGCGAGGAGAGAAGAAAAGAATTGGTTAAAATTGTCCATGAGAAAGCCGAGGAGTCAAAAATCAGCGTTCGCCGCCGCCGAGAAGAAGTCTGGCGGCAAATCCAGGATATGGAACAACAAAAGGAAATTCGCGAAGACGACAAATTTCGCGCCAAAAACGAATTACAGGAATTAGTGGATGAGTATAATGATAAGATAGACGAAATAAGAAAAAGAAAAGAAAATGAAATTATGGAGGTGTAGTTTAAAATAATATGTTTTTAACGGTTATTATTTTTATTTTAGTCCTTGGTCTTCTGGTTTTTGTCCATGAGTTTGGCCATTTTATCACTGCCAAGAAAGCCGGCGCCAAAGTGGAAGAATTTGGCTTTGGTTTTCCTCCGCGGATTTTTTCCATCAAAAAAGGAGAGACAATTTATTCAATCAATCTTTTTCCTATTGGCGGTTTTGTTAAAATTTACGGGGAAAATGGAGAAGGAAAGGAAGAAGAAAAAAAAGATAAAGCGCGGGCGTTTTACAATTTTCCGCTTAAAATTCGCGCTCTGATTTTGTCGGCCGGCGTTTTGATGAACTTGTTTTTAGCAATCTTTCTGCTTTCGGTCGGCCATTTTGTCGGGTTGCCGACTGCCATAGAAGACGCCGCCAGCGGAAATTTCAAGGATTTGAAAGTTCAAATCGCCCAAGTCGTTCCCGGTTTGCCCGCCGACGAAGCGGGATTGAGGATAGGCGACCAGATTATTAGTTTTACCAGCGATTCATCGGTTATAGGCGTGGCGGAGATTAGCCAGGTTCAAAATTTTACCAGCCGCCACAGAGGAGAAGAGATTGTCGTGCTTATCGGGCGCGGCAATGAGGTTTTGGAAAAATCAATCACTCTTTTGTCTGAGCCGCCTCAAGCCGGCGAATTTTTAGGAGTGGCTTTGGTTCAAACCGCTATTATTTCCCAGCCGTGGTATCGGGCGATAATTTCCGGTTTGGCGGATTCTTTTTCGTTACTTTGGCTTATCTGTTATACTTTAGGTCTTATAATTTGGCAGCTGATAACTACCGGCCGGGCAATGATAGAAGGCGGCGGACCAGTTTATATTTTCAATCTGACCGGCCAGGCGGCCCAGCTTGGTTTTATTTATGTCCTGCAGTTGACGGCGATTTTAAGCATTAACTTGGCCATTATCAATATTCTGCCGCTTCCGGCGCTGGATGGCGGCCGTCTAATTTTTCTGGCGCTGGAGAAGATAAAAGGTTCGCCAGTGAGCCAAAAAGTGGAAGGACTTTCCCATACGCTGGGTTTTGTTTTCCTTATCCTTCTAATGGTGGCCATTACTTGGCATGACATCGTTAAGTTGTTTTGAAAACTGTTTTAAGATATAATACAAACAATGTTGAAGAAAACTAAAAAAAGAAATAAAAATAAGCAAGTGACTGTCGGCGATTTGGATAAAGCTTTGTCCTCGCAGAGTAAAACTATTCTAAGAGAAGTTGATGTAAAGTTGGAATCGCAGACCAAGGCATTTGATGTAAAGATAGATAAGGCAATGGAATCGCAGAGCGAGACGATTCTTGAAGCGCTTGATTTTAGATTTGACAAGTTTAGCGGAGAAATTAAAAAAGATCTTGGGAAGAAAGATAATAAGATTAACAAAATTTTAAATCAACAGGATAAAATTTTGAAAAAACTGACCGATTTGAACGATGAAAGCGTAGCGTCGTTTGATCTTTACAAAAAACACGACAAAAAGATAGTGAATCACGAGGAAAGGATTCTGGCTTTAGAAATTAAGTCGTAGTTTTTCCAATTACCGATATTTAATGAGCCCCCTTGGGGCCTTGCCCCTTTGCGGGCTTTTTTTATTTGTGATAAGATAAATTTATATGAGGCAGTCAAAACTTTTTACCAAAACGGCGAAAAACGCGCCCAGAGACGAAATTACTTTAAACGCCCAGTTGCTGGCCAGAGGCGGTTTTATTTATAAAGTCATGGCTGGCGTTTATGCTTATTTGCCCTTGGGCCTGAGGGTCTTAAATAAAGTTAGAGAGATAATCCGCCAAGAGATGGATGCTGTCGGCGGACAGGAAATTTTGATGCCGGTGCTCCATCCGGCAAAGAATTGGCAAACCACCGGTGGTTGGGACAAAATTGATGTCTTGTTTAAACTCAAAAGCCGGACCGGCAAAGATTACGCTTTGGGCCAGAGCCACGAAGAAATAATCACTCCCATTGCCAAAGAAACAATCAAAAGCTACAAAGATCTGCCCTTGGCGATTTATCAGATTCATTGGAAATACCGCGACGAATTAAGGGCCAAATCGGGGATCTTGCGCGGACGGGAGTTTGAAATGAAGGATATGTACAGTTTTCATGCCAATCAGGAAGATTTTGAAAAATTTTACGAAATAGTCAAAAAGGCCTACCTGCGAGCGTATCAAAAACTCGGCTTGACGGCTAAAGTGACCGAGGCCTCGGGCGGGTCTTTTTCGGAAAAAATTTCCTACGAGTTTATGGTTTTGACCGATGCCGGCGAGGATGATATTCTGTACTGTCCGGCCTGCGAGTTTTGCGTCAATTCCGTTATTGTCAAACAAAAACAGCGCGCCGTTTGTCCTAAGTGCGGCCAAGATAAACTCCTGAAAGCCAAGGCCTCGGAAGTCGGCAATGTTTTTGACTTGGGGCAGAAATATAGCCAGGACTTTGGCTTAACCTATACCGCTCAAGGCGGCCAACAATCTTATCCGATTATGGGCTGCTATGGCTGGGGGACAACGCGGACTATGGGCGTCTTAGTTGAAAAATTTAACGATAAGAAGGGAATTATTTGGCCGGAAGCTGTCGCGCCATTCAAGGTCCATTTAATTTCTATTGACGAAACCAGCCGGGAAAAGGCAGAAGAAATTTACAGCGATCTGAGCAAAGCCGGGATAGAGGTTTTATACGATGACCGGGTAGGTAAATCGGCCGGCGAGAAATTCGCCGACGCGGATTTAATCGGTATTCCTTATCGGACGGTGGTGAGCGGCAAAACGATTGAAAAAGATTCGGTTGAAATCAAAAAAAGAGATAGTGAGGAAATGGAATTGGTAAAAATAAAGGATATAATTGCTTGTGTTAAATAATTTGTTCGGATTTTTTTCAAAAGATATCGGTATTGACCTGGGAACGGCCAATACCCTTGTTTATGTTAGGGGGCGGGGAATTATCATTAATGAGCCCTCGGTTGTCGCCATCAATCAAAAAACCGGACAGATTTTATCTATCGGCCGAGAGGCAAAAAAGATGGTTGGCCGGACACCGGCGCATATTGTCGCTTCCCGGCCGCTGGTTGCCGGCGTAGTTTCCGACTTTGAAGTTACCGAGCAAATGCTCAAATTTTTTATTGACAAAGTTCATCGGGAAAGTTTTTCCATCTTGCCGCGGCCAAGAGTGGTGGTCGGTATTCCTTCCGGCGTTACCGAAGTGGAAAAAAAGGCGGTGGAAGACGCTACCAGAAACGCCGGCGCCAGAGAGGTTTATCTGATTGAAGAACCGATGGCGGCGGCGATTGGCATTCGTCTGCCAATTCAGGAAGCGGCCGGCAATATGCTTATTGACATTGGCGGCGGAACCAGCGAGATAGCGGTAATTTCTTTGGGCGGAATTGTTGTCAGCCGGAGCTTAAGGATAGCCGGCGACAAACTCAACGAAGACATTATTAATTACGCTCGGGACGAATTTAATCTTTTGCTGGGAGAAAAAACCGCCGAAGACATTAAATTGGCCATCGGTTCAGCCCATCCGTTAGAGGAAAAAATAGAGACGACCATGTGCGGCCGGGACATTGTTACCGGTCTGCCGAAAGAGATTATCGTTGACGACAGCCAAATTAGGAAAGCGCTTAGCCGCTCAATTAAAACATTAGTTAACGCCGTCAAAGGCACGATTGAAGAAACGCCGCCCGAACTGGTTGCCGATATTATGCGCCGGGGGATATACCTAGTCGGCGGCGGAAGCTTGTTGCGCGGTCTGGATAAACTGATTGCCGAGCAGACCGAGATGCCGGTTAAATTAGTGGAGGACCCTCTCACTGCCGTAGTCAGGGGCGCCGGCGTGGTCTTGGAAGATATAGATTCTTTAAAAGACGTCTTGGTCAGCACCAAATACCAGAAGCCGCCGAGGTAGAAATAATATAATTAAGAGGAAAAAGGTCAAAAATAAAAACAAAAACAAAAATATGAGAAAATATATAATTTTAGGATTAGTAGGAGCGATGGTTTTTTCGGTTAGCGTGGTTTCAGCGGGCAGACCGGGATATTCTTCTAAAAAACAGGCCATAGTAGTAATACCAGCTCGCGCGATTGAAGTTTCTCCGGAAGTGTTTAGTTTAGGATCTGCTTCTGATTATAATGGCATGAAAGTAGAGGGGTACGCCTTTATTCATTACAAAGAGGGATTTGGCAAACCAACCAGATGTAACAATGACGGCGTATGTCAGGGATGGGAGAGTCCTGATTGCGCGGATTGCGCTGACGGTGGCGAAAAACCAGATGCCAGCATTTGCTATGGATTTCTTTCTAAAAGAGCCAAGTGGAAAGAGGTTGAGCCATATCTAGTTGACCCAACTAATATTAGAGGCCTGAACGGGACATTTGTCAGAGATAATCTCGCTTTTAATATCAGCAAATGGGAAAACGCGGCTTCAAAAGAAATTCTTGGCGATGAGATTTCGGGCGCGGTTGATGGCGTGGATTTAGAAAGCCCGGATAATAAAAACGAGGTCTATTTTGGAGATATTGGGCAGAGCGGCGCGATTGCGGTAACAGTCGTCTGGGGGATATTCGGAGGACCGCCCGGCGGACGGAAATTAATTGAATGGGACCAGGTTTATGACCAAGTTGATTTTGACTGGTCATCTATAGGAGAAACAGGCAAGATGGATTTTGAAAATATTGCTACGCATGAACTTGGCCATAGCGTTGGTTTGGACGACCTCTATGAAGATAAGTGTTCAGAACAAACAATGTACGGCTACGCTGATTTTGGAGAAATTAAGAAAAGAACGCTTGAATTAGGCGATATTACTGGCATTAACGCGCTTTACTAATCAAAGTGTAAGAAACACTCGCGTTGTTTACGCTTTTGGAAGAAAAAACAATCTAAACTGACCCGGTTTGTCATCCTAAGGACGGAGCCCCATTGTCATCCTGAGGGAGCGAAGCGACCGAAGGATCTAAACAGAATAGATTCTTCGCCTAACGGCTCAGAATGACAAACCAGTAACGACTCAGAACGACAGAAAAGAATTTTAATGATTTTTGTAAACAACGCGGGGGATTCTTATATATTTTTCGTTCGTAAGTTTTATTTATGTTTAACTTCGAAAAATTTAGGCGGGTAAAGAATTTTCTAGCTATCTTGCCGATTTTTTTAACGGCCTTTGTCTGGGTTTTTTCCGGCTGGCCGCGAATTTGGCAAAATCCGCCACTTCCGCCGGAAGTTCAGGAAGCGTGGGCGGATACTACTGGACAAGTATATCCAACTCTTGGAGAAACGGTGTCTGAAAATCCATGGTCGGATAATAGTTGGGCTACGCCGACCAGTATCTATTCTGATGATGCGGCTACAGCCAATGTAACCCCAGCGACTTTTGACACCGATGACCAGACTTATGTCTTAAAGGCAACCGGCTTTGACTTTAGCGCCATACCGGACAATTCCACCATTAACGGCGTAACAGTTCGCCTAAATGCGTGGTATAGAACCGGAAAAGGTTCCGGGTCAGTGGATTTGTGTCAATTGCTTGATACATCTAAAGCGAAAGTCGGCACAAATAACTGTTCTACGGCAGTGCCCCT